>Ga0214542_1001427_pt1 | contig 48914 bp, 34 predicted proteins | sample CNSS1metaG_FD_160096 | JGI IMG/M metagenome (GOLD analysis project Ga0214542, IMG submission 160096) | Root nodule microbial communities from cowpea collected in UCLA plant growth center, Los Angeles, California, USA - CNSS1 | ecosystem: Host-associated > Plants > Roots > Nodule | place: USA... | reverse complement strand
CTTCACATCTTCCTTGGCCCATGTGAAGTTCATCTTGGGCCTTGCATGCGCATTTAAGGCCCATTCCTCTTGTATTTTCCTAGCCATGGCTCTTGTTGTAGGTCCCTTGGCTTGAGGCTTCTCATCAGTCAGCATCGCTTATATATCTATTTGTGTGATAGGTTGGAAGCATTAACTATTATAAGGAAGTCTCGTTGTGTATAGAGCTTGACATATATCCACTAAAAGCTCCTAGGGTTTTTGTATTTTCTTAGAAGGAGAATGAAATAGGTTCTTTGGTGGAGTACAATAGACATTTGGTTGCTAAGAATTTGAAGGCTTCCATTCAAGAACACTTGCCAAGGTTTTCAAGCGAATCAACTTGAATAGTCTAGACCAATTTAGCACAATGACAAAGTTTCTTAGGGTGTTGCTTCTCTCCACCAAGAAGTACACTCCAGTAATTTGGCGTGTTCTTAATGGCTTGTATCATAAACGCATTACTTTCAGTGATGCACAAGTGTGTAAATGATGGACCCGAAACACATTATTTTCCTCTGTTAATTTCCTTCTTTACCTATTGGGAAAGTCATATATACATTGATTGGAATGGAGTTATTGTGGAAAGATGGGAGGAATGAGGCAACAATTTTTTTCCTTTTTTAATTTTTTCTTTTCTAGAAAAGAAAAATGAATGAGGACGAGGCCTTATGTTATCTTCATTTTTGAAAGGAGTTGGTATTGAATAGGGTGAGATGAAAGTGGCTAGGTTATTCACCTCTTTTACCAAGGAGCAATTAAACTAGTTCAGTAACAATTCCAAAGAGAGATAGTTTAACTAGGTAACATTCAACTACTAACACAACTTATTAGGCTTCTCATATGATTTACCTTATGCTTTTCTCTAAGTCTGCCATTTCCTATTAAAGGCCAAACTTGATAAAATCCAATTTGAAACATCCAATTTAAGGGAAAATGAGTAGGGGTTTGGTCAGAGACGATAGGAGGAAAAAGTTGTAATGGCTAATCTTAAGATTGATTTATTTCTTAGTTTCCAGATAAAAACCTACTCTGTAATTGGAAAATGAATGATCTCTTTTTGTTTTCATGTAATTAACCACCTCTTATATGTACTCATTGTGATAAAATTTGAGGACAAAAGGTCATGCGAGCAAGCATATTTTAAGGTATGCTGAAAATTTTGAAGCATATTTTTACCATATAATTATTCTTTTATTTTCGTGGCAGTAAATTATTTTGTTTTGCTTCATGCACATTACTGTTGTAGATTTATTTATTTATTCCTTCTGTCCTTGGTTGGGTTAATAGATACCAAAGTAATGATAATTTGTTTATTGTTTCAAATGCTTACCTACTTGTTACATTTCCTGTGTGACCTCACGTTTCAATTTTTATTCGAGTTTTAGACAGTAGGTTGAAGAGTTCTTATTTTCTCTAACAATTTTGAGTTTAAATAAGTATTGTTAAGTGTATATATAGAAAAGAATTGTTGTGGTTTGAAAAGAAAACTCGTATCCTGGACTTTTTTCTCCTTGATTGCTCCTTAAATTGCAAATGGATAATGCTTTGATTGATGATCTATAGAAGAAATACCTATTAAAATTATTATTCATTTATCTATGTAGTTGTGTGCAATAACTTTTAAATGTGGGCCACTCTAAGAGTAGCCCTTTAATTTTGGTTGATGATCTTGTATTTGAAACTCCTGGTCCATTTGAAAGTGCAACCCCAAATAAAAAATGAGTCTCAAATGTTTGAAAATTTTTCATAAAAATAGGAAAAGACAAGGATGGTATTGAAAAGGAGGCTTGTAAGTATTGTGACAATAACTACAACGTTGGAAAAACCCTTATTGCTAAAAACAATTATGGGACTTCACCTTTAAGTCAGTATGTCAATGTGTGTAAAAGTATTCCAAACTTAAATGTGGATCTAAATCTTTATCAAGAAAGAAAGTTTGGGACACAAAATCAATCAAAAGATTCATCGTAAGTCACTTGTAAGAGCCATAATTAAACATGGTCTTCCTTATAACTTTGTTGAATATGAAAAAAGTAGAGAGTGGATAAAATACATTAATCCTAATGTTGACATGAAATGTAGGAACACTAATTTTTTAAATGTGGAAAAGGAATACATGGAAGAGATGGATAAAGTTAAGCAAAACATGTCTAGGTTTCCTTATAGAATTTGTTTAACCTTTGATGTTTGGACTATAATTACTTTTGAGGGCTATATTTGCCTAACTGCACACTTTGTTGATAACAACTGGAAATTTACAAGATTCTTAACTTTTGTCGAATGAAACCACCACACACGGGTGTTGAACTAGACAATGTTGTATTTGATTGCCTAAAGCAATGAGGTATTGATAAGAAAATTATCTCAATTACCTTAGACAATGATTCTGCTAATAATATCTTGCAAGACATTTTTAAAAAGCCATTTATGTGTTCATAGAAATTTATTATGTGATGGTGAGTTTTTCTATGTACAATGTTTGTTCACATCCTTAATTTGATAGTTCAAGATAGTTTAAAGGTCATTGACAAAGCACTTCATAATATTAGAGAGAGTGTTAAGTATGTTAAATCATCAGATGGAAGAACTCTCAAATTTAAAGAATGTTCTAGTGATGTTGGCATAAATATGAGCATTTGTTTGAGATTAGATGTAACTACAAGGTGGAATTCGACTTATTTTATGCTTGAAAGTGCAATCAAATATAAGAAAGCTTTTGAAATTCTCAAAATGGTTGATAGAAATTATAAAAATTGGCCATCTTTTGAGGAATGGAATAGGGGAGAGAAAATGTGTCAATTCTTAGAACCATTTTATGAGATTATAAACATGATGTCTGATTCATCTTATCCCACTTCAAACTTGTATTTTATGCAAATTTGGAAAATTCATCTTATTGAAGAGAATTTCTTGAATGAAGATGTCACCTTAAAGGAAATGGCTTTGAATATGAAAGATAAGTTTCAAAAATATTGGAAGGAGTATAGTATTGTGTTAGCTTTTGGAGCTATTCTAGACCCACGACTAAAGGTTGATTTTGTAATGTATTGTTATAAAAAATTGGATCCTTTAACGTAAAGAGAGAAAACAAAGAAAGTGTTAGAGAAGTTCAAGAGGTTTTTAAAGAATATGTAAAGTGTTAGTTTTGAAATGGTTGAAATGCCAAGAAGGGGGAGGGGGTTGAATTAGCTAGTTAAAAATTTAGGCTATCTTTGAAAGCTAAAAACCACCTTTAATTGAATCAATTAGATCACCAAGTTAGGATGCAAAAGGTGCTGATCAACCCCCTTCAGTTGATAAAAAACAGAGTTAACAGAGTGATTTTACTAAACAGATTCTGTTATGGTATAATCAATCGATTGAAACAGAAAAACAGTCGACTGAAATACTAGGAAAAATGCAGAAATGCAGATTTGAGTTTTAAACCAGGAACAATGCACAAGAATGATCAAGACAGGTACTAAATGATTATGAAAACATGCTCAATGTTGCAGATGTCATGAAAACATGCAAGAACATGAAAAAGATGATTAAAGCACAAGTTCTTTAAACTTTAAAATGAATATGCAAGAGAGAAAGGTTAGAGAAGAGAGGAGACCACAAGATTTTTATATTGGTTCACTGAAACCTGAGGTACATCTAGTTTGTCAAGACAACCTGAGCTTGACTTTGCACTATTTCAAAAGATTTACAAAGTATCTACCTTTACACTTTCAAAATATGCAAAAACCACACAAAAGACTCTTGAATCACACCAGAGTCACACCAACACAGCAAGAACCCTCTTGCAGACACACACAAAGCTTGAGAAAGATCAAAGCTGAGTGGTAGCACAGCCTAGCCTACCACAAACCACTTTCTCCAAGCTTCAAACCAAGCCAAAGGCTCCAAGAATTTATCCAAGATCAATATTCAACTATTGCAAACTGTATGATCATGAATGAGAGAGTTTCCACAAGTTTCCAGAACAATTTCGCGCTAAAAAATGATCAACAAACCTCTTTTTCGAAGATCATAACTTATATAGTCAAACTGTTACGAAATTCAACAAGTTGATTTTCAAATCAATCGGTTGATTTCACTTGACTTAGGTGAAATCAGTCGATTAAAAAATAAATCAACTGATTAAATTTGTTGAAGTTTAAGACTACTGCAACCAACCTTTTAACTTGTTCAAAAACCATTCAATAGATTAAAAGAGACATTTTAACCTGTTGAAAAACCATTCAACAGATTAAAAAACATAACAAAGACCAAATACATCTAATTAATGTTGCAAGGTCTACAATATGAATTATAAACTTCAAGTACACTTTCTTAATGATGTAACCATGTGGAGAGCACACTTTCTAGCCTTGATCAACATGGATATCGTTAAATCTTCTTTCCTTCATCAATGTAGGCTTCATTCCAATGGTAATGACTTCAAGATAGTTCAAAAGGGCTTCATTAAACCTTCATCAAATCTTCAAGAAGCATACCACCTTGGCTTCACATGTCAACATAAAGAACTTGTCTATTCCTAGTGTTTCTCTTTCCTAATCACCTATTGAATCCATCTCGATGTCTCAATCCAATACCGAAGGGAAAAAGTTGAAGAGATTAAGGATTATTTTCATAAGCATTTTATACCTAGTGTTCATTGTTTTCATTTTTTATTTGGTTTCGTTTTGATAATGAATATGTAATGCATTGCATGATTTTAAAATGTATCAGAATGAATCAAAATCTATCGTTGGCAAGAATGAGATAGATGCTTATTTAGATGAACTAACAATAGAAAATGATAAAGACAGTGAAGATTTTGATGTGCTCAAATATTGAAGACTAAAGAGAAAAAATTTCCTATATTGTCTATAATGGCTCGAGATGTGTTTAGTATTCCCATTACTACAATGGCATCAAAGTCAGCTTTCAGTAAAGGTGGGTGTGTACTGTCTAAATATAGAAGCTTCATTCTTCCTAATGATGTGCAAATGTTTATTTGTACTCAAAATTGGTTACATGGATTTTTTGAAAATCAAAGTGGTAAGTTCGTTGTTAGTTTTAAAATCACTTTACATTAAATAATTAACTCTAAACTAGTGATTTGATTGTATTTCAATTGGTTATGTGATAGATGGAGTTGTTAAAGATATTTTTGGTCATGAAGGAATCATTAATGAGTCTAAACTTCTTGAAGATGTTGAAAGTCACCAACAATGACACTTTTTTTCGATTCTATTATATACTTAGTCCATTATCTCAATATATTTGGTGTTTATTTCTTTAAGTCAAACATTTCATTTTTTAAAATAGATTAATATAAGGAGTTGTTGAGGATCTTCCCCAAACATATTCACAAGAGGTAAGACAAGAAAAATGAAAGGAAGTTGGATATAAGGTGAGTGTCACATGGAAAGAAAAGTAGGAGCCCTATTAAGATTGGAAGTTGAGAAATCACTTTCAAAATTTAATTGTCTTAAAAAGACAAATTCCTTGAATATCACTCAACTTTTACTTTTTAAATCCATATTTATGGTGTTTAATTCTTTGTGATAAACTTATTTATACGCTGTTTGAAATATGTCTAATGTTGACATAAAATTGCACTGTTTTTCAAATTATCACAATTGAATTCTTGGACAAGTTTGCAGAAAAGAAACAGTGAGGCTAAATTGGAAGCAATGGATAAACTATTTTATGTTTTTTAGGCTATTTTTATCATGTGGAGTGATACAAAAGAGTTGGAAGCACACATGTTTTAATTTTGTGTTAATTATATTGTGCAATGGGAAACCTTATGTTAATTTCACTAACTTAGGGCAAAATAGTTTCATCTTATATAACTCTCCTATTGTTTCATTTGTTGTTCTTGAATATTTTGTAATTTTGTTATGTGTGTCATCACAAGAAACCTTAAATTTATAGTTTAGACTATAAATGTATTATTTCAAGGAAGGCCCATGGACTAGCCTTAACCCATGGGGCTTTATGGATATTTTAGCCCTATTAGATTTTTTAATAAGGAATTTTTTGGCCATGTGGGCTTTTTTGGCCCCAGACCATATGGGCCAAGGTCAAGTACTATGAGAAGGGCCAATTTGATAGGTCTACTAATTAATCACCTGGGCTAACAAATTCAGTCTTGATGTCTCCATATACATCTTTTATCGAATAAAATGATAATTAACCTTAATGTGTTTAGTCCTTTTCATGAAAAAATAGGATAAAAGCTAATATGAAGAGCAATTTGATTGTCACATATAAGTGTAATTTGAATGAGATCTTCATATTGCGATTCTTTAAATAATTGTTTAAGCCAAATAAATTCACAAATGGTTGAGATCATAGTTCTATACTTTGTTTCTGCATTAGATCTTATCACAACACTTTGTTTCTTGATACTCTTCCAAGAGATCAAGTTATCACAAATTAGAGCTATCAAAGTGGGTCAAAACCCGTGGGCCAACTCGGCCCGAACCCGTGATGGGTCAGGTTGGGTTGAAATTGTTTTACAAATTTCAGTACGAGTCAATTTTTGACCTGGCCCATCAAGAACTTGACTCACCCAAGTTGAACCCGTGGTGAGCCAGGTAGGCTCACCAACCCACCCGCAGATAAAGGGCCACACAATATTTTTGTGTTTAGGTTGGGTTGGGCACTTTTTTTTGCCAACATATTGAGTTGACAAATGCAAATCTAATATTTTTGTGATTTTGGTTTGTATTTGCAGTTGATTATTTTGGATTATATTTGGATTGTATAAAATTTTATTTAGATTTTAATCACAACTATAATTTAGTTTTTTAGGGACTGAAGACAATAAATTGTATTTTTTTAATTAGGTGAGCTAGTGAGCCAACCCGTTTAGCCCACCAACCCGTGGTGGGTCAGGATGAGTTCGAATTTTTTTGGCTCGTTAATAAGTGAGTCGGGTTGGATTGGCTCACTAAGTGGCCAACCCGTGGTGGGTCAGGCCGGGCCGAGTGGCCCGTTTTGATAGCTCTATTACCAATAGAGACACAATATCCAAAAATTGAGTTTCTATTACAAGAAAATCTTACCTAATTAGCATCTAAATAATCAACAACTTTAGTATGTTTATTATGACCATATAACAAACTTTATTTCAGAAGATCCTTTAATGTACTTTTATATACGAATGATTCCAATTCAATGATCTACACATAGGGAATTGAGAAACTTGCTCACCACACTAACTGCAAAGAAGATGTTAGGACAAATACTAATAAGATAGTTCAATTTTCCAAATAATCTTTTGTACTCCACATGATTTCATAAAGGCTCACTTTGATTAGGTAGGAGATTAGTATTTGTATCCATAGATGTGTCAACAGATTTTGAGTTCATCAATTCAGTTTCCTCCAAAATATCTTATGCATATTTTCTTTGAGATATAACAATATCATTGTTGGATTATGCTACCCCAATCCCCAAAAAATATCTGAGTTTGCCAATATCTTAGGTCGCAAAGTAATGACAAAGATGTTGTTTTATTTGGGAGATGTCGTGGTGGTCACTGCATGCAAGAACAATGTCATCAACATATTATTAAATTGATATACCCAACACTTGAGTGATGGAAAAAGACTGAATGATTATCTCAGTATGAGTCATACCAAATTGTTTCAAGTCAAGCCCTAAGAGACTGTTTCAAACCATATAAATTTTTGCGTGGATGACATATTAATCCATAAGACCCCCCTTGAGTAACAAAACCTAAAGGTTTCTCTATATGATTCTTTTCCTGCAAATCCCCATTGAGAAAAGCATTTTTTTACCTCTAGTTGGTAAAAAGGAAATTGTTGAGAGCATCCATGGCTATAAATAAGTGAACAAAACTATTTTTTCCACTAGAGAAAAAGTATCACCATAATGTAAACTAAAAATTTGTGTGTAACCTTTGGCCACAAGACAAGATTTAAGACGATCAATAGTACCATCAAGACCAACTTTGATAGAAAATGTCCACATACAACCAACAACAAATTTACCAGATGGTAATGGGATGAACTCTCAAGTTTAACTATTATAAAGAAGACTTATTTCATCAAGCATGGTTTAATGCTAACCAAGATGGGCTAAGGCATCACCTACAAATTTTAGAGTTGACACAGAAGAAATAGATGAAAGGAAGGTACAAAAAGTTGAAAATAAATTGTGGTAACTCAATGCAGTGTAATGATTTGATGGATTATGCTTAGAGTGTATACCTTTACGAAAGGCAATTGGAAGTTTATACTCGGTTGTCGAAGTCGAAAGAGATAGAGTAGTTGGCACTAGAAATAGTGGCGAAACTTGAACTAAAATTTTAGGGGGGACAAATTATATTATTATATATAAATTATTTTCTAATTAAAAAAGGGTTTCATTTCCTCAAATTATTTTCTCTATTCAAAACAAGCACTCATATTCAAAAAGGCAAAAGTTACCTTTAGTCAGATGCTCCTCTACGCTCTTTGAATGATTTAAAATCTTCAATAATTGAATCAGAACTGAAGCTTGTTTCAATATCTCTTTCAATATAGATTATCATAGTGCTTGCTAAAAATTCAGTCTTCATCTTATTTCTCAACCTGTTCTTGATTATTTTTATTACAGAAAAGATCTTTTACTTGTAGCGGTAGATCCTTTAGTTGTAGCTATAGTAATTTTTGTTTAAGTTCCGCCATTGATGACATAGATGCATTTTTTCCATCTTCATCACTAGCCTTCCTCTTGAAAAAAGAATCAATTCTTTTACTCTTTACCATAATTTTTCTAATATAAATTTGTCAACTCTCTAGAAAAAGATAAAATTATGACTACCCCAAATTAAATTTTAAAACTAAGACTCAATATTTTAAGAAAACTAATAACTTCTAAATGATTAGCTTCCCTTACCTTAGAGTAGATTCCTAATCTTGCTCTTACCTTACACAACTTCAAAGCCTAAAATAACTCTATCTACACAAAGAAGAGTTTGATCAACAATTAAAACATGATTTTATGATCTCTAATAGATAGAGATATGCCTAGAGTGTAGAAAAGTCACATACAAGAGAAAAACATATTGCTTAAAAAAAAGGTAAAAAATAAACTTACTCAAAAGAAGAAATTGTTTGGTCTAAATGATCCTTAACTCCTTAATTTTTTCGTGGTGCAATTTGATTTTAGAAATAATAAGAAATTGATGGTGAAAATTGAGATAGAAATAAGAGGAGAGAAAGAGATGGAAGCACGAAAAAGAGAGAAATTAATTAAAAAGTAGAAGAAATTATATAAAACGTGATTTTTAAATTATAAAAAAGTCTTTTAAACTAAATTAATATAAATAATATATATATATATATATATATATATATTTAAAAAATATATAAAAAATAAAATAAATAAAAAAACGTTGGGGGAGTCGTGGCTCCCCCTTGTCAATACAATGGTCCGCCCCTGACTTGAAATTAGTCATTTTGTAGAGGTGAAGAATCCAAAGGTGCACTAGACATAAGAGGATCACAAATAATAGAGATGATGACTATAGCATATGGATACATATGAGGAGAAGAAAGAGACTTATTGTAAAGGGAAGATTCATCGAAGGTGACAAACATTGAAATAAAATAATAATTAAGGGTAGAGAAGCATTTATATCCTTTTTATGATATAATGAATCTCGAAAAGACACATTTGTGTGACCTAGGGGATAATTTATCAAAATCAGGACTAAAATTATGAACAAAACATGTAGATCCAAAAAAAATTTAAGTGGTAAAGGGTGGAGAGGTTTATGAGGAAATAAAATAAATTGAGTAACTTTATTATCTAAGACCAAATATGACATGCGATTAGTGAGATAACATGCACTAAGAATAGCATCATCCCAAAAATACTCACTATGGATTGACATTTTGCGAGTTATTTTAACAAGATGTTCATTCTTGTGCTCAGCCTCCCCATTTTTATTTAGGTGTATGCACAAGAGGTTTGATGAAGAATGTCATGAAAAACCATAAAATTTTGAAAAGAATGAGAAAGATACTCATGGACATTATCATAAATTGGATGTTTTTATTAAAATTTAACATTATATTTTAACAACTAAATTCAATAAAATTATTGATCAATAGTATGTTATTGTGTATCATAATTTGAGTATTCTTTAAAAAATTTCAATACAAAAAATTAATACATATTAATAATATGAAGAAGTTATTTCAACTTAATTACAAAATAATAATTATACATATTCATAAATGAAGACGTAGCTTCAATTTAATAACAAAATAATAAGTAAGTAGTGTTAAGGCACATATGAGATTTCACATGAATAGATGACAGTCTAACTCTAAAATTCTAAAATGTGTATTAGGAAAAACATAAATGAAGTTTACCAAAGCACTAAATGAAACTACGGAAAGAGTTAGATGACCACTTAAAGCTTGTATGAACATATTTGAAGCATTATACAAAGATAAGCATGAAACATTGGAAAAAGTCAAGAGAAGTGTGAAAAGAATATAAGTGTAAAGCATTAGACAAAGCCAAACAAAACGTTAGATGAAAATAAGAGCGCTAGACACACTACAAGTATAAAGTAAAAATGGACTTTACAAAAAGATCAAACGACAAGAACAAGTGAAGTAGACACGTTATACATGTTGTTTTCACATAACACTTTGAACTGTGAGATCGTCTAATCTTCGTATATATGTATTGACTCACATCCTAAAGATGGCACTGTATAACAAATCATCTTTTTGACTTTTTATAATCATTTTAGTGTTGTCAATACTACAAAATAATTTTTGGAGAGAAATTTGTTGGCAATTGATTTCTCCACCTCATAGAATTTCTTCTCCCACCCTATCAAAAACTTTCGAAAAATGCTTTCCATTAAAGGAGGGGATGTTTGACTTCCTAAACAAATTTTCCAAAAGTACTTATCGAGAAAATAAATTCCGAAAGTGATGAGATATAGGAAGAAAATGATGGGATGCACGAAGTAATTTCCAAATTTGTTTGCGCCTAATATGTTGAATGTTATAGAAAATGTGTTGACATAGAGGCAAACATGCTTTGAAAAGCATTGCACAAGGACAAATGAACAATCATACAAGCTCCAAAAGATCCTTTAATGGACGTTCATAAATAGAAGACATTCCATGCATAAAAGACTAATGTTCTACGCATGATTCTATGTGAATTGAATTTGTTACATGTAAAAGAATAAAAAAAACTTCTAAGTCTTGAAATATAATAGTCTATTGCACGGCTTTAACAGAGAAAGTTTTCTTTGTAAATTCTAAATCAGCCTCGTGAACAAGGAGCAATACTTTTTGTGAGAATTTTCTTCTAATCTTTAAACAACTTTTATTGTATTACCAAGAATTACATTGTGTATTCAACCAATAGTTGACGTAGTAGTCACATTTTATCTTTGGCAAGACAAAGCAAATTACCAAGATTAACTTTGTGTACTTTTAATCAATTTGATTAGTGGAATTATTTACAGTTTCTACAAAAGAACTAGATATAATGTAACTCAAGTGAATAAAAATAGAAGTGTTACATTGCTGTTTCTATGGTTCGTGCACAAGCTCTTATTTGGCTTTTATAAATGCTCTGTAAAAATATTTGTGAACCTTTTTCAAACTATTAGACAACCTCATTTGAGTGTCTAATAAATGACTTACAAGTTGTATTCAACCCCCCTTTTGGAGATAACTTTTTATTTCATTTGATATCAGAGTTAACCACTTACAGTTAGTTCTTTGTAGAACATGAGAAATCGATCCAACATCACGATGGAAAATGAAGAGCAAGCCACCAACAAAACCACCTTTGCATAAGGTAAAAAGTTCAACTACTAAAAGTAAAAAATGATCATTTTCTTTGAATTACGTCATATAGCTTTGGACCTTGGTTGGTGCAACAATGAGATATTATGAAAATTAACCTGGTGTTCTGATGAAAAGATTCTGTGACTAGGACTAATTGGACTGGTACATTTAAAAGAGTTTCCTCATTCTGTTCTTATCTGTTTTCAATAAGTAAAATACAAGTGCTGCTCATATATTATAATTGAAAGTCAAATGAAAATTTAACCAATGAAGTAATAGAACTTTCCCTTTCACACTGAAATTGAAATGAAATGCAAAGTAGAGCTCAAGAGCTATAAAACACAAATATAATATGAAGGATAAACTAAAGAGCTTTTTGAATGCTTCATGGCTACTTCAAGAGTCCAAAAGGCGATCCATTACCAGTTTCATAACTCTAGGAGCATCAACTGTCACAGCTACCTTTACTGTTGGCTTATTCGACCATTCATGGATTTCACCAAACCTGGCAATGAAAGGAATAAAGATGAAAAAATTAACTGAGTTTGTAGTACATGGTGAAGAAAAAAACATTCACAAAAAATGATTGTGTAACTCCATTTCATTAACCATCCATTACATTGTTCTTTTCATTGTTGAAAGCCTTTAATCAAAAAGACCTTCTACAAGGTACTCCAAAGGTTAGCATGCCTCCTCATTATTTCTTTGAAGTGTTTGTCACTAAATTATTCCCTAAAAAATCTAAAAAACCACTGTGTTCATCCTTGTGAAGACTGAATTGGTGACACAAAGTACCAATATGGTGACGGCTTAATCTTCGGATGATCAAGTAAAGGGTTCATTCAGAGAATTAACAGAGTATAAAGGAAAAGGAAAGGAAGATATTTTCTGGGCCAAATGGAAGAGAGAAGAGCAAAGGAGAATTTATTTCTCGGACTCTAATACTTTAACAAACTTTTTTTTGACAAAATTTGACAAAATTAGCTTTTTAGCACACAATAAAGCTTTTTCTTCTCTTTCCAAATCACATCAAACATTTCTTTCATTCATTGAGGCGCTGTCAAGTATACATAGTCAAAAGTTTGTCAACAAAAATTTGTTAAAAAATAATTTTCCATATACTAATTGAAAGGTGAATTAATAGTACAGATATTATATTAATTGTATGAACATTACCACTTGCACATGTATATTGATGGGACAAGTATAAGGGTCATTACAGATAACTACTTAATCTTATAAACCCTTTTAATAAATATAATTTTCAAGCAATCCTCAACAAAGCTATGTTCTACATGAAACAAATAAAGAAAATTAGATTATGTGGGAAAATAAATCTTTACTGATGATTTACACCATTTGGGACCAACAAGTTTTCTTGACCTTAGTTCATTGTAGCAACATAAATTTCAAACAAATTACAATAACACCTCTTCATAATTATTGAATTGCACATAATGCTCATGTTTTTTAATGTTTAAAACAAATATTCTTATAGGAGTACACATTGTAATAATTAAGGGAGATTTGTGTAATGTATGAGTAGTATCAGTATAATTCATTGAAAATTACAAAGGGGTTTTCTATAGATATCTAAAATGGAGGGATACTCTTAAAAAAATTTTGGACATCAAAAGCATAATATCAAGTGCATAAATCTGACAAATTAGAAACATAATTGGAAATGTTAATACCCTAAGGTCCAAAACCCTTATGATTAATGGTTTTGAATGCTGTTATGAAGATTAACAAATTATTGAAGTTTTGCTGTCACAGAGATGATGTTTTTTTGGCTTAGTCTTGTGAGTTTATGTTATGCTTTGAAGTGCAGATCCTTGGCTTGAAATGAGAAGGATTAAGAGTAAACTGATAAGTGCAAGATAAGAAATATTAGAACAAAGGCTTAAAACATGAGAGGACTGAAGAGTTCTTTTGAAACTAAGAATAGAAGCTCAAAAGGTAATGCTACGAGCCCAAGAATCCTGATGAAAGATGAGAAGGGAACATATAGAAAAGTTCATTTCTGCACTATTTTGATGTTCTTGAGAAAAACATTCTGAACAATAAGAAATCTAATACTAACTTAACAAGCTATTTTGCATGATTTAAGTATTAGAGCTATCAACAAAGTCAAAGTTAGCAAGCAGACGAACACAAATAACTTAAATTATACTTTTTTCCATAACAAAAAGGTGTGCAAAAACATCACTACACAAGTCTAAGATCTTAACTAAGTCAGCATCTTAGCACGTATCAATCATTTTGCAACACACATGAAACCCGTATAAAGAAATAACAAAACAAAACGCATGAAAATTAGACTTAGTTCTATAGGAACTTGATCCATTTTCATGTGGTTTCTACCTTTTCTGTTTGTTGAAGAGTACTGTGAGTCCCCTTGTAATGCCACTCGTTTGGACTCTGACAACACCTTCTATACAAGTTACAAGTGAAGGATCAACAGCTGCAAGAACCACAGTTGGATCATGAAGGTAAACCCCTGTATACAAAGTAACAATAATTAGTAACAGATTATTAGATCTCTACCAATTCTGCAAGCAGTATGAAGACAAACCTTTGGTATTGTATGACTCCAGATGGTAAGAGAAATATACATCTAAGATTTTGTGCAGGTATTGAGCATATTTTCCTTTTGAATTTGCCAAAATTTCTCTATCAGAACCTGGCAATTTTTGTTTTTTCGATGAGTGAACCAGAACAATGGTCAGTCTGCTGCCACAGAAAGTTAAATGACATACAACATAATTAAAATAGAACCATGCTGATGCTGTTTATCCTATGTTAGCTTTTAATCAATACTAAAATGTGTAAGTAACAGAACAGCAAATTTCAGAGTAGGTTTCACAAAACCATGATTTCCAAATATTGTGGATGGATATCATTCATAAACCTTCACCAAAAAGTTTAAACTTTGTAAGAGATGGCCATTGATGACTATCAAAGGAGAAAAAGAGGTTGTTGAACTTAGTCACAGCTTTTGGAATGTCATAAGAACCTTAGGAGAACCACACCACAAAACCTAGCTATCATAGTTCAAGGGCCTAAGGCCTTATAAACCCCATACTAGAATCTCATACTTTAAATATAGGACTCCCTCCGATGCCTGGGGAAAACACAACATGCTTCAATAGAAAAAAACTTATTCTCAAAAAAATTTTGGGGTGTGATAGAAAGTAAATGTACTATACAGTAATCTATTTCACTATTTATCCAGCACATTTCTCTAGGTTAGGCTAAGCTAAAGTTTATATGAGAAAACTTATTAAGTTATTTCTTTGACTTGGATAAAATGACTACACAAGTATAGAAAATACGAGCAAGGGAATTTGTGAAAGGGGTACTTGTCAGTATAACTTGATGGGTAACATTTATCCCCACTGCAAGTATATCTGCCCCACTTGTAAATACAACATCTGCAGCATCTGGATCACCAAATATCTAGAACCAAATCAAACCAATGAGTTAGACAGATTGAGTTGTGAATGATATAATATTTTTATGGAAATTATTAAGAATTTGAATACAGGATGGAACACTAACATTGGCTTCAGCTGCTGGATTCACATTGCCATTTACTGCAAAAGCTCCCCCAAGAATAACAATCTGGGCAATGTTCTTTGCAAATTCTGGATCCAGCTGCACAGCCTGCAAAAATATAATATTGTCATGAAATGAAACACAGAATGATGAGTAACATGAAAATGCCTTATTGGGAAATTGTAGATATATCATACCAAAGCAATATTTGTAAGCGGGCCCAATGCCACCACAGTGACTTTCCCAGGATTAAGTTTTGCTTGACGAACCAAAAAAGCAGGACCTGATTCTTCAATGGGCTTCCCCTTTGGTGGAGGAAAATTTTGGTTGCCAAGTCCATCTGCACCGTGGACAAAATCTGCAATACGAAGTTTTGTTCCTTTCTGCATAAAGAGACATGGATGACAACAGTTAGCAGAGTCAAGTGCAATGAAATACTGCAGAAGAAGAACTTTTAATTTCATACTGCTAACATGGTTCTACTTTTTCAGTGAGGCGATAAACTACAGTGCATTCCAAAATAAAGAAAACAGATATCGAAAGACAGCAAAAATAGTTTATTTATCCGTAGTAAGTAAGCAAAGTGATAAAACTGTAAACAAATTAGTAATACGCATTTGTTCTTCACTGAAAATTTCAAGTGTGCTGACAATATAATACAAATAGTATAAAGTACCCAAATTATACGATTATTGTATAGGCATTCAATTAAAGATCAAAATACATATTAGTTCTAAATGCTCATATAACATTCAAAGCAATTCCAAAACAAAAGCGATAAAGATCAAAGTATGACAGACTTACAGTTAATGTCAGATGTGATCCTTCTGCCACGGGTATATCTGTTCTTCCAGCAACCTCCAACTGCATATGCAAGTAGAGTAGGAGGCTTTTACCATTAATAAGTTAAGGGTCAATTTCATTCACCACAGAGAACAAACCCTTTTGAGAAACGGTACCAATGTTCTTACCAAATGCAAGGCATTTCTGGTTGCCAGAGTGGTGTAAACATTTCCATAGATGGTTGTGAGTCCAATAACTTCAACCTCTGGTGACTGTAGAGCAACGAATATTGCCATGGCATCATCTACACAAACCGGTGGCAATTCTCAGAGAAACAAGGAATTGCATAAACCAAGCAGACAAAGTGCCCAATTGATAAAAGAAGAGTCAAAGTTTGTTCTGAGATCAGAGCGGAGAAACGGAAACTCACGACTTCAAATTGGTTTGGATTAGCAAAAATACAACAAAGTTAAAAGGAAAAAAGAAACAAATTGAAAGACAGATATGTGTGTTACGTTACCGATGCCAGGGTCGGTATCAATTATGATCTTCTTTGGTTCCATATCAGGTGCCATGTCTGTCAGAACTAATTACTTGAGATGTTTCAGAGCCAAATCAGATTCAGAATTGAAATTGATGCTATTATCTCTTATTGGAGTGGAGAATACAAAGATAAACATGCCAATGATTATTTATTCTAATTACCAAGGTAATCCACATGCGATGGGTAAAGAAGCATGATGTTACGGGAATGTAATGTGTTTGTTTGGTCTCAAAAACATAAAATAATATCGTACACTGCAATGAGCAATCAACACCAATATTAAAAATCAAAAGAGATTAACCTTTGGTGATATGTTGGGTTGGGTCTTGTTTTGTTTTGTAGTGAAAATTAAGGTAGTGAGAGAAAAGGACTCAAACTTTGCCCTTTGTACTTTCTCAAATGCCTATGTACCAAACTTTTATTTATGTCACCTATCCAACCAAAGTAATCTTCCTTTATTAGGCAAACAAACAGAAGAATTTTAACCAAATAGATTATTAATAAAATAGATAAATAGTATAAGGCCCTCTTTTTCGGCCCTAATATTTAAGGGGTTGCCCCAAAGGTAATGGGCCTAAGGGTTGGCGCATAGGGTGTTCAAGGCTCCTAAGGCAGCCAAACCCTATTCTTGCAAAAACAGTTCCCTCACACTCTCCCTTTCTCCACAAAGCTCTGTTAGGGTTTAATCCCAATCTCGATCCAATGAGCTCAGTTTCGTCTTTTAGCTTCGTGTAAGTTTCCTACAACTCATACCTCTCCTTTCCGTTCGTATGTTCAGATTTCTAGTTAGGGTTTTGTCGTGAGCTTATGTTAAAACTCGCTTCGCTATTCTTTTCCAGCTCGTTAATTTGTCCCTAGAGCTATTGTGTTCCGCTGTTGGAGTCGAACTCTTCTTCTAGCCCTTTCCAGGTAAGGGGAAGTTAGGGTTTACTGTTTTATTGCGTTTTTCCCACCTACTTGGGTTTTGTCTCGTGAGTTTGATGTTTGGTTGCCATTATAATTGTCCGGGAGCTGTTAAAAATATGGTTTGGTTCGATTTGGATGCATGTGCCTGCGCAAACAGTGGAGGGTTCTAGTTTTTTCGCCCAAGCGAGTGTGTCTCGCCTAGGCGAGATTAGCAACAACTCGCCTAGGCTACTTGCGCGAGCTGTCGCTCAGGCGACGAGCTCTTGCTTTGAGCGAGAGCCCATCTCGCTTAGGCGAGGAGGTCTCGCCTAAGCGAGAGGGCGCGACAGCGCCACTATTTCTGATTCGAGCCCTTGCCTAGGCGAAGCAAGCTCGCCTGAGCGAGGCCCTTATGCTTGAGCGAGGGGCTGAGTTGCTCTTTGGTTTCTTTGTTTTTGGATATTGATCATATGTTTAGACTGATTATGCCTTTTAAAGTATGAATTGAGTGACTTTGTATGAATAAGATGAATTATGATTTGTGGCTTATGAGTTTAACTTGATTTGGGTATGACGTACGTATGAGATGATTCATGGACTAAAAATGATGAACTTTGGTATGGTTTTGGAATGGGAAATGATTGAAGGTTGGATATAAAGGTTGGCATGAGATGTATATGCATGATAAATATTACTCGGTTAGTTGAATATGATTTATGTGTGGTTAGGCGTAATTCCTTGAAATCTCTAGGTGAGATTTCAGGGTGGTGCCTCAGTTGGTCGGGACGTAATTCCATGACTCCTGTTAGTGGGAGTCATGGTGGTGCCCCATCTATATAATTTAGTAAGGATTCAAGGTAAGGTTGCATCCTAACACTCTAAGGAGTCAGTTAGTCTCATATAGAGCGGACTGACTCTTGTGGTGAGAGTAGCAGGAGGCCTGAAACTCATTAAGGGCTAACCTTGTGTGTGGGGGATTGAGACACTACAACACATAGCTCGGGGGTGAGCAAGGAAATCCACCACAAGTGCAAGCATCCACTGAATCCGACTAAATTATATGTATCCGGATGAGTCGAGTCTGAGTCTTAGTGTATTGCTTGAAAAGTCATAACATGTTTGGGTGACTTATATTTCATGGATTGTGAATTAGCATGTAACTGGGTGTCAAACTGTTTTTCTACTCTAGCTTACCCTTTTGTTTGTGTGTGTTCTGTTGTGTGGTTTTCTCTTCTTGTGATGATCATCAACTCGTTGATGTGAGCAGATGCGAGGAACACCCGTGGTCAATAGGGAGGTAATGGTTCCGCTGCATAACTTGTTGGGGTGGATTCTGTTAGTTGGGCCCTTCTCTAGAGCTATGGCCCATGTGATTCTGCCCCTTGGGATTTATTTCCAAACACTGTTGTTTTATCATTGTACTTGTTATTGGCATCGTGGTGTGCCATTTTCCCATTCGAATTTCCTTTGGATAATTGTAAGGAGTAAGGCTTAAACTCCTCGACTGTGTTTCTATATTATTCTGTGTGACGCTTCCTTTAATTATGATTATAAATTAAATGGGGTGTTACAAATAGCAATCTTAACATATTTAATTTGTAATCGCTCTCTTAAGACAAAAATGTTAATTTTTTAAATTTTATTTAAACATTATTAATAATTAAAGCAACTACATATGTATTTTATATTTAATAATTATCGTTTTTATTAAGGAAAAAAATTAATTTTAATATATAATTAACATTAAGAAAAATATTTTACTTTTTATTTTTTCTTCTTTATAAATTTAAAATATTGGCATTAGTAAATATTAAATATCAAACTGTACTTAATTATATTCATTACTAATGAATTAAATTTTAAGTATTATTAACAGAATTAAAATCATTGTATTAATAATATTTTTTTATTATATTAAGAATAACATACGCCTACTATTATTATGTAGAATTTGTTATAAAATAAAACTAATAAGAGAGAGAAGAAGGAGAGGAAGAATAGAGAGTGAGAGGGTAGGGGGAGCAATTTCTGTTTGTATGTGTGTCTTATTACTGATAGAACGAGTCTTATTTATAGATACAACATAGTAACCCAGAAAAGATATAAATCAAATAGTTAATACAAAATATTACATAAAGAGTAATGAATCATATGAGTATCAATCATACCAATCATATGAGTAATTGTATCAAATCAATGGACGGCCATTAATTCATAACAGAATTAACTATTTAACTTAATAAAATATAATAAAATAGTATAGAAATACATACTCATTTTTCATAGGGATACCAAGATACATGTGATATCTACCAAAATTATTATTATCATTAACTTTATAATGTAAATTTGACTTCTTAACAAAATCGTTTCGTAGACAATCTTATTCATGTTATAGAAAGGAGAAGTAAAAATTGTTACCATATACCAATGTTTTAGGCCCATTTTTTTGTGATTTTTAGGGTTAGCTTTCTGTGTATATATAACATATCTCTTATAACATTTTATACCCACTCAATGATACACAATCCTCTTCTTCATATATTTCTTTGTGTTTTCTACATGGTATCAAGAGTCCAAACAAACACTCAACGATACACAATCCCCTTCTTCATATATTTCTTTGTGTTTTCTACATGGTATCAAGACTCCAAACAATCCATGATTGAGAAGGCATTCTTGTAGTAGTTCATTTTTCTTAAGCTCTAAGACTCTTCTTTTTTCAAATTTTATGATTGAGAAGAAATTCTTGTCATAGTTCCTCTTTCCTAAGCTCTAAGCCTTAGGCCTCTTTCACAATTTTTCAAGATCGCAATTTTGTTTTCTGCTTTGAGGCAATTTTGGAGGTTCTGCATCATAATATTAGGTTTGTATGTGATTATATTTCAGTTGTTAAGGCAAAACCGATTGACACCAAAGCCGATGATTATGCTACTACTTTAGAGGTATTGGAAGTTGATAATTCTGGTCAATAATTTTGTCACACACTTGATTGGCGCTCAATTGACAAAATATCATACTACAAATGAGCAAATGAGGTATGATATCACTTATTATTAGCATAGGAAATTAGATTTGCTTCCCAACCATATGCCAACGTAGCCTTGCAATATCAAGGTACGTCATCACCAAATATATCATTTGACAAATGGATCATTGACTCAAATGTCACTAATCATATGTCACATCATTTGTCTTTTTTTTTTTTGTTTCGTTATCACCTAACTCATCCATGTCAATTGCAATTGCTAACGGTGATTCAGTTCCATTATCTAGTATTGGTTCCATTATCGCACATCTTTGTCTCTGTCAGATGTTTACTATATACTTGGTTTTGTTATGAATCTTTCTTTTGTTTGGAAAATATGTGATTCTGGATATAATGTGTGTTTCTCTCCATCTAAATGTTTTGTACATGACCACACATCTCAGAAGGTGATTGAGATAGACTATAGGGAAGATAAACTCTATGTCTTGAATCAGTTCAAGAAATCAATAGTTACAACATCTAATATGGATTTATCTTTGTTTCATTTGTTTTTTTCTTATTCACCTTTTTATTTGTTGCATTCTGGTTTGGGTCATGTTTCTACATTTCGTTTAAAATTTTTAGCGTATACGTCTTGGATACGCTAGAAAGTTTAGAAAGTTGATATTTCTTATTGTAGTGGTTGTAAACTGGAAAATTTTTCCACTTTACCTTTTAATAAAATTGTTTATTCTTCGCTTGCTCCTTTTAATGTTGTGCATTCTGATGTGTGACCTACTCTTGACCTCATTTAATGTTTAAATTTGGAAATTTAATTAATTTTTTGTGCTTAAAAGATTGATTTAATGAGGATTTGTAATAATTGGACTTATTGAGTTTGTGAGATAAAAATGAATTATAAAGTGATTTAGTTGCATAAAATATTCTTAGATATTTTAACGTTTGTTGATGTAGCTGAAGTAATTTGGTGTGAAATTAAATTGTTTCAAGTTGCAAAATAAAACCAAAATTAATAAATTTTGAAAAGAAATAAATCATGAGCTAAATGCACTTCTAAATTACATATACGTTCATTTTTTCATAATTGGGTCATACAATTAGCTTTCACTATTATACTCCCTAAATTACTAACTTTCACCCCTCCTATCACTTAAACTCAACCTGTGTATCCTCCACTCAATAAATTGTCCAATCAAAACCCACCATATCATCAGTCGTCACTCAAATATATGAACCAATCACATCATGGCATATCATCATCTTCGATCTCCCAACACAACCTGCAAATTTTGAACCCTAGCCACCATGCCACCTGCAACCATAATACCACGAGAAATCCAGTGCCTCCATCAGACCTCGCCGCCACCGACGACGCTGAAGACATAATCATGTACAGGACAGCCATCGCAATCAGCAAGAATGACGCCAACAACAACGCACCTGTGTTCGAACCCACACGTTAACCATTCAACACCTACTGCGCGCCTGAAGCAGCAGCCACCATGGAAGCAACACTTCATCCACAACACAGACATGTACCTGCGATGAAGTGTAGTTCAATGTTGGAATCCACTAGTGCCTGCATCTGGAGCAGAACAGAACGTGACCTTTCCACATGAAACCCTAAACGCAAATCACAACAACCATGATGGTAGCCCTCGCGAATCCTGAACAGCGCTACCAACATCTGCACCTTGACGTAAACCACATGCATTGTGAATCCATCACCATTCGCAGATCTGCACAAAATCAACCATCAAACGCGCAAGAAACACAACATCGAAGAACCAAAAACATAAAACGAGCAACCCACAAGCCCTTGCGAACCCAAACCACGTCGTCAACCGCGTCTTCAACCTATACCTTCAATCAGCAACGTCCACCCACCACGTGGAAACCTCGAGGGAGATATAGAAAGAGTTGCCACGTGGCAGATTCACATTGGATGATCAAAGTATAAAATTCTAAAGTCCGTCAAAGTTTGGTTCAGATTTCAAATTCTCGTCAAAGTTAATTAAAGGAAGAGAGGTTAAACCACAAACATTGATATTTTTGAATTTTTCAACAAATTTGTATTGTAACAAGGTCACAAGGATTGAATTGGAATTTTGAACAAGATTTAGTTATCGATAATTATTTAGGTATTTTTAGATAATTAATTAAATAATATCAACTAAGAATATCTTTTAGATATTTTCAAAATCAATAAAATTTGTTAATTATTTGAAAGATATTATATCAAAAAATAAAATATTTTAATAGGGAAAATAAAGTCTTAATCAAGGTTTATATAAAGAAATCCATAAGAGCATAAGAAAGACACTACTTAGCATCTCTCTAGTTTTTGTCGTTACCATCCGTCACATCATTCTTTCTTTCGATTCCCTTTTTCATATATTTCTTTTCATCTATCATGTATTCCACTTCATCCATGGAGGTCTAAGCTTCAAAGGTTGATTCTACTATAATTTCTTAACTGAGTTTTGAGGTTAGATGAATAAATTTTGTGTTCTTTTGATTCTTGTTGTGATTTATTTTCATCTATGTCTTTTGATTCTTAATCTAGTAAAAGCAATGATTTTTACATTGTAGTAAGTTAGTACACTATTAAATCTATATAACATAACAATCATATGAGTCTAAGAATTTTTACTATAATCAAATATTGAAAATTAATTATGTGTTCGTTAGGAGACGACTTAGGGTTAGCTTAACCCTATCTAGTTTGTTCATTACTATCTTGCCAATATTGAAGTTGCTATAATTAAGTAGTGGTAATTTGATCACGTCAACGACAATGTTACCAATCCATCAAAGAAGGTTCTAGATATTATGTCTATTTCATTGATGATTTTACTCGTTTCACTTAGATCTATCTTATGAAACGTTGGTATGATTATCTCACAATTTTCAAAAATTTAGTGCTCTTATAAAGACCTAACACTTTGTTACCATTAAAACCTTTCGTTGTGACTTGGAGGGTGAATACACTTCTAATGATTTTACCACTTTACTTGCCTCTATTAGAATTATACATCAGACTTCTAACACTAAACAAAATGACGTTGCTAAAAGAAAACATTGTGATCTTGTTGAGACTGCAAGATCATTCTTGTTATCTGTCGATGTTCCAAGTGTCTTCTAAGGAAAGCTATTCTTACTGCAACTCATGTTGTGAATCAGATCCTGACTTCATATAATTTTTGTTTGTCTTCTTTTGAAAAATTGAATGGTCTTGCACTTGATTACTTTGATTTGTGTGTTTTTGGATGCACCTGTTTTGTTATAAAACCATATGTTGAGTGTACTAAATTATCAGCTAAGTTTGCTTTGTGTGTCTTTTTGGGATATGGTCTTGCTCCAAAGAGATATCATTGCTTTGATCTAGTTAGTCAAAAATTGTATGTCTCACGTCATGTTGTATTTTTAGAACATAGTACATTCTTTTCTATTTCAGATAGCTCACGTTATTTGAATAAATTTGATGTCATTAAAATTGATCCTTTTTATATTGATGACACTACACCTACTTATGCACCAACTTTAGAACCTGTCTTAACACCAATTACAGACACAACACCAGAGGTTGTACTTGTTGATTCCCTTACTACGCCTACTCAATCATCTCTTGAGGTTGTAGTTCCTCTGCCACTTGTTCGACCTAGTCATAATCGTAAGTCTACTCAACTACCAAATTTTGTTTATTCCTCTTAATTTGGTTCATTTGCTGCTTTTATTGTCTTTATTCATCGTCTTCATGAGTCTTCACCTTATAGAGAGGTTGTTTGTGATCAACTTTGACATAATGCTGTGGTTGAGGAACTTACTGCTCTACACCAGACTCATACATGGGACCTAGTTCCATTGCCACTAGGAAAATGTCCTATAGGATCTCGTTGGGTATACCGAATCAAGACAAAATCAAATGGTTCAATTGAAAGGTATAAAGCTAGACTTGTTGCTAAAGGATATACCCAAGAGTATGGCATGAATTATGAGAAAACATTTGCTCATGTGGCAAAGATGACTATTATACCTTGATTGTCACTTCTATTTTTCGATGGTAGATTTTTCAAATGGATGTGAATAATGCCTTTTGGAAGGGGATCTACATGAGGAAGTCTACATCATTCCACCACCAGGTGTCTCTCATAAATCTAGTGAAGTTTGCAAACTTCAAAAAACACTTTATGGTCTTAATCAAGTACCCCGTGCTTGGTTTCAAAAGTTTTCTACAATAATTGTCTCTCTTGGTTTTGTTACTAGTAATCATGATTCTACATTATTTGTCAGGGAAACCAATGCATGATGTATTTTTCTATCCTTATATGTTGATGATATGATTATTACTGGTGATGATTTTAATGGAATTGCATATTTAAAAACTACAATATCAAATCGTTTTGCTATGAACGATTTAGGTGTATTGTGTTACATTTTGGGTATTGAGGTTGTTTCTTCTCCTAAAGGTTATTTTCTGTCTCAATCCAAGTATATTATTAACCTATTTGAGCATGCTCGGCTTACTAACAACAAGATTGTTGATACTCCTCTTGAGACAAGTGTACGATATTCCCCATCTAATGGTGTTCCCTTGACTAATTCTACATTATATCAAACTATTGTTGGGAGTATGGTTTATCTCATTGTGACTTGTCTAAACATTGCACATGTTGTTTATGTTGTTAGTCAGTTTGTTTCAGCTCCCACAATAGTTTATTAGGGTTTTATTCTTCGTATTCTTAGGTATGTTCAGAGCACTCTATTTTAGTCTCTTTTGCTTTCTTCTACATCATCTTTAGACTTGCGTGCCTATAGTGATGCAGATTGTAATCGAAAATCCACTATTGGGGGGGTGTATTTTCTCTTGGTGATTCACTTATATCATGAAAGAGTAAGAAACAAGATGTTACGTCTTGATCGTCCATAGAAGCTAAGTATCGCGCCATGGCGTTGACTACCTATGAGGTTATTTGGTTGCGTTAGTTACATGCAAATATGGGTGTCTATTTGAAAGATCATACACCTCTACATTCTGACAATAACAATGTTATTCATATTGCTCGCAACTCTATTTTTCATGAACCAACCAATAATATCGAAACAGATTGTCATTTTATTCGTCATCATCTTCAACGTCATACTATATCTTTACCATTTGTTCCTCCGGCTCTATAGATTGCAAATATATTTACCAAATCACACTCCATTTTACGCTTTTGATTTGTATTTGACAAAGTTTCAATGCATTTAGTCATATCACTGTGAGTTTAAGGGAATGTTAGCATAGACCTATGTTTTCAGTCCATTTACTTGTGACTCTTAAGGTTAGTTTTGTATGTATATATAACACGACTCCTGTAACATTTTATACACACATAATAATACACTATCCCTTTCTTTATATATTTCTTTGATATCTAAAAAAACACATGTCAAATAATAGTAATAAATTTATATACAAATAAAGAAAATAGAACAGTTCTAGACTTTATCATAAGAATATCGCAAATAATATGAATTGATAATTTAGTAACTTATAAATTATATTGTTTAAATTGAACCACATTTTCTAACATTGTGTGAAAATGTTGAAAAAAAAATCACTTTCTAGATCTCCTTGTTCATGTGATTTTGTAGTAGACATAAATGTAATAAAACCATATTATTAGGTATAATAACATACTACAGAAATGTGACTTCGTATCAAGCAATGAAATTTTATTAAATATTGCTTAATGTTAAATAAATAAAAAAAAGGTCGATGTTGAACTCGAAGTTTATTATTCACTTTTTCTATCTCCTTATTAGCGTGATTTTATAGCAAACAATTTTTGTACTTTATATTGTATAAATATAAAAGCTGACTATAATAACATTCATAGATATGTATGGGAAAATGTCATTATTTCACCTAAATGACATCAAGAGTCATTGACATATGGGGAGCCATGTGCAAATAAGTAGGGAGGTGCATTGAGGTTTTTGTACAAATACTAGACAATCATGTAAATATGAGACAACAACTTCAATATACCTAATGTCAACCACAAAAATAACATTGCAATCCTCATGAAGAACATAAAGCTTCATTGGACCCAATCTTAACGAAAAAAATATAACAGTAGAAGTCATACACATGTGGGGAACTATGTGCAAATAAGTATGGAGTTACGTTGAGTTTTTTGTACAAATACTGGACAATTATGTATTTATGAAACAACATGTTCAATGTTCCTAATATGGACCACAAAAATAACATTGCAGTCTACATGAAAAACAAAAAAGTCTGTTGGACCCCGTCTTAACAAAAGAAATATGACAGAGGGAATCATAAACATGTGGGGAACCATGTGCAAAGAAGTGGAGAGTTGCGTTGAGATTTTAATACAAATACTAGACAATTATGTAAGTATGAGACAACATGTTCAATGTATATAATATGAACCAAAAAGTGACATTGCAGTCTTCATGAAGAAAAAAAGAGTTTGTTGAATCCAATCTTAATGGAAAAAAAAAATATGACAGCGGGAGTCACAAATGTGGGGAGCCATGTGCAAAAAAGTGGGGTGTTGCATTGAAGATTTTGTACAAATACTGGACAATTATGTAATTATGAGACAATATGTTCAATGTAGTTAATATGGATAAAAAAATGACATTGTAGTCCATGAAGAACAAAAAAAACTGTTGGATGCAATCTTAACAAAATAAAAAGACAGTAAGAGTCACACATATTACGGGTTTAAACAGAACATAAAATAAGAAAATAAAAACGCATTAATTATAAATCCATTTCCCAAAAACGCGGGAAATTTCAAATAATTTACTTCATAATAAAGATAACTCTGAGTTCAAATCTTCTCAAAATTCAATGAAATACCAAAACAATCTCATAATAGATTACATCTTTAATCCAAAACCATAAATGATAAAACTCTATAAAAACTATTCCCATGAGTTTTCCCGCTCCGCTGCTAAGCCTCACCAGATCCACCTGCAACATCATCTGCTCCCGTGTACCGCATACACGATCATCGCCAAACACAAACAGATAGGGTGAGCTAACAAAATAAACACACACACACACACACACACACACACACACACACATATATATATATATATATATATATATACATATATGACACAAATATACCAATCACACAATCACACCAAATGAATTACATCCTTTGATATCACATCACATGGCCACCACCATGTTATTTGTGTTCTGCATCTTCTAGTGGGTACCTCAAGGTGTCTTGTTGCCATACCTATCGGTCACAACCGATAGAGCACGTGCGGGTAACCATGCTACGGATCATACACCGTAACGCCAGGTGGAGTTCCCACATACGAACAAAATTCGTAACGTCCCAAGACTACCAAACTCGTCAGTCAACTACTGAGGAGGGCAATCTATCTAGACCCATCTGTACTGGCCACAACTAGCACACTCACACCGACAACACTCGCCACCCCGAGCTCAACTCAAGGGTTCCTCGTGTTCATCCGCCATCCCGAGCTCAACTCGAGGGATGCCATTCCGAGCTCAACTCGAGGAATGCCACGTGCTTAACCCCTACCCAACTTAAGGGATACGTTCCGAGTTCAACTCAAGGAACACCAGCAAGCTGACCTTTAAGATATCCTAGAAGCCTTGTAGATCACGCACATCATAGCAAGCATAACACCAATCTGCTACAGCAAAATCGCCTGGCGGGGGACACATACCGCTAGGCACTACAACTTCCAGATTGCCTGGCGGGGGACACGTACCGTCAGTCGCTACACCAGTACTTGCACATTACTGATTTTAGTTCAGGTTCAAGCACACTTCACACAGGTTGCTCTCATTTGCTCTCATTCTAGAGTACCCCTAATGAAAAGCATTGCCATCTATAATGTTCTGGGCCTTATAGCATCTCACATGTGCATTCATCCCCTAGTCATATAGACCATCCCAAGCATGCTCAAACAAAATATAAGCAGCAACACTCTAACAATTTTAAGCACATGATCTTATGCACCGATGCAATTTAATATTGACACCCATGCCTTCACTAAACCAATTCTCCACATGTGACTAACCCAAAGGAACATTCAAATTGATAGAGACTTACCACATAACCCAATTATGCTTCATTAGAAGTTACTTGAACTAATCAAGGGCGTATTCATGTATTTTACAAACTCCAAAATCAGCAATATTAAGTAATGTATATCTCTAGCTACTGACATCCAAATCCAATCTCCACCGTTCAAAGTGAGAACCACATGTTATGGACCACCTGTCAAAATTTCACCTAAATCAGACGGTTAACGAACCGAAAAATGCATTTTTACAAAAACTGCGCGAACCAGAAAAATTGGTGGCGCCTAGTGCCCAGAATCAGAAGACTGGCGCCCGACGGGACTAAACCACCGCCTGGTGGGACTAAACCACCGCCCAGCGATTACTGTTGCGTGAAAAGTATGAAAAACAACATTTTTCGTGAATCAAAACACCACGCACCTCTGATGTGGCGCCTGGCAGCCAATTGGGTGTCGCCAAGCGGTTGCTACAGTTCCAAGAACCCAGAAATTTCCTCAACACCTACGAACCTTATTCCAACCCCTACAATTCTGATTCCACTCGATTTACGATCCAATAGGCTGCCTTCACATGTTTATATTCATTATTCCTTCATAAGACTCCTCCGTATATGAAATTCCACTAACCTTACCACTTAATCTAGTGCGACTACGAAATCCCCAATTCATCAACCCACCAATTGATATTCATGCAATTTTCACCCAATCGAACCTTCAATTTTATATACTTCAGCGAATTCGAGCTTCCAATCATTTCCAAACAGTTGGCACTATCTTTTTCCCCCGAATAGAATCAACCCAAAAACCCCAAAACACTAAAATCGAGCCAAATTGACTCGCATCGCCTGGCGGGTGTTCATCACCGCCAGACGGTTCATCAAAAACCCAGAAAATTGGGTGTGCAATCACGTGTCGCCTGGCGGCGCAAGCCTTGCCGCCAGGCGGTTCCATCTCTGGAACCCCAAAATAACCCAGAAAAGGATGAGTCGCCTGGTGGTGGTTCATCACCCGCCAGGCAGTTTCTGGAAAATCCCAGAAACATGAAAATTACATGATATGGCAGGTTATATACATCCAATTTTTCATACATTTCATACCATTTAACAACACAAAATAAAAGTACGGTTGCAGCTCCTCTAACTTGGTCTCATTTGCTTAATTTGAATGTGAGATTCTTCTTCTTGGCCAAAAAATGTCTTCCATTAGTGCTCCCACATTCCAGTTCCAAACAGACTCTTAATTCTCTCAACACACTCTCAAATTCGCTCTCCTCTCACTATGTAACAATGGCAACCTTGCAAACCTTTCTTCTAACCTAAAATTGGCTTTTTAAGGGTGCCTTAATGCTAGGTTAATTACCAAAACGCAAATTTGGTTTAATGATGCTTGTAAATACCATTCAAGGACCATTATGGCTAATTCTCCAGCCTCTCTTGGCTGCCATTCAGTTAGGATTTTTTCTTGCCCTTTCACCTTCATGCCAAAGGAATTTTTGCAAAAAAGAAAGTTTAGTTTAAGTTCACCAAGGTTCAAACTCATCCCATGCCAATGTCAAATCAATGCATAACCATTTAACCAATTCATGTTTCATGATGATTAATATAATTCTATGATTATATTATCACTTAACATGATTAAGCATATTACTAAAAATACTAATAATTAAATAACACACAATTGGCATACTTAGGACTCAAACTCAAGTCCTCTCACACAATCAAAGTACTCTCAACTACTTGAGCTAGTATTTTTCCACATCACATCAATCACTATTAAATGCCATAAAAGCTTCCACGACCTGCATTTATTAATTAATTAATTATTTAATTAATTAAATTTCACGGGTCTTACAACACACATGTGGAGAATCATGTGCAAATAAGTGAGGCGTTATGTTAAATTTTTTGTACAAATACTGGACAATTCTATATTTACGAGACAACATGGGCCACAAAAATGACATTGCAGTCTTCATGAAGAACAAAAAAGTTTATTGGATCTAGTCTTAATGGGAAAAAAATGACAGCAAGAGTCACACACATGTGGGGAACCATGTGCAAATAAGTGGGGAGTTACGTTAAGATTTTTGTACAAATACTGGACAATTCTATATTTACGAGACAACATGGGCCACAAAAATGACATTGCAGTCTTCATGAAGAACAAAAAAGTTTATTGGATCTAGTCTTAATGGGAAAAAAATGACAACAAGAGTCACACACATGTGGGGAACCATGTGCAAATAAGTGGGGAGTTACGTTAAGATTTTTGTACAAATACTGGACAATTCTGTATTTATGAGACAACATGTTCAATGTATCTAAGATTGGTTATAAAAATCACATTTTAATCCTTATGAAAAACAAAATAATTTGTTCGACTCAGTCTTAACAATCATGTTATATGTACAAGTTAAAAATGTATACATTGAACATATTGTCTCATAATTACATAATTGTCCAGTATTTGTACAAAATCTTCAATGCAACTCCCCACTTTTTTGCACATAGCTCCCCACATTTGTGACTCCCGCTGTCATATTTTTTTTTTCCATTCAGATTGGATTCAACAAACTCTTTTTTTCTTCATGAAGACTGCAATGTCACTTTTTTGGTTCATATTATATACATTGAACATGTTGTCTCATACTTACATAATTGTCTAGTATTTGTATTAAAATCCCAACGCAACTCTCCACTTCTTTGCACATGGTTCCTCACATGTTTATGATTCCCTCTGTCATATTTCTTTTGTTAAGACGGGGTCCAACAGACTTTTTTGTTTTTCATGTAGACTGCAATGTTATTTTTGTGGTCCATATTAGGAACATTGAACATGTTGTTTCATAAATACATAATTGTCCAGTATTTGTACAAAAAACTCAACGTAACTCCATACTTATTTGCACATAGTTCCCCACATGTGTATGACTTCTACTGTTATATTTTTTTCGTTAAGATTGGGTCCAATGAAGCTTTATGTTCTTCATGAGGATTGCAATGTTATTTTTGTGGTTGACATTAGGTATATTGAAGTTGTTGTCTCATATTTACATGATTGTCTAGTATTTGTACAAAAACCTCAATGCACCTCCCTACTTATTTGCACATGGCTCCCCATATGTCAATGACTCTTGATGTCATATTTTTTTCATTAAGATTGGTTGTAACAGACTTTTAGTTCTTCATGAGGACTTCAATGTCATTTTATGGTTCACATTAGGTACATTGAACATGATGTCTCATACTTGCAGAACTGTCCAGTATTTGTACAAAAACTCCAACGCAACTCCCCACCTATTTGCACATAGATCCCCACAATGTGTGACTCCTGCTGTCATATTTTTTCCGTTAAGAGTGGTTTTAGTGTCGTCATCTTCAACTCAAAAAAAACCTAAATTCTAAATGATATCTACACCAACAACAACGATAGAATGGAAAAACCCTACAACTCACCCACAAAACAACCAACCACAAACATTTCAATCATGTATGGTATTTGAACGAAAATTAATCATTGACGATTGTGAGAATGAAACAAAGAACAAGTCAAAACGAACCACTACCTATCGTTGTTGAGAACCCAAACCTCAGACCCTACTTCTTTGTTCGATGACGTCGCGAGGCATTGCTTCTCTCTTCTCTCAAGTTGCAGTTCTCTCTGCCAAATGCGAAAACTATGGGTTCTCTTTGCTGAACCTCTTCCCCATCTTCTCCCACACGTGTTTCAGTTTAAAAAATAAATAAAACAAATTTTTAAATAAGAAAAATGATTGACACGTCACTATGTCAAAAGTAAGTTCAAAATATATGTCTAAATATCATTTCCGTTCTGATATTTGTTCATACTTTAATTCGCTAGATGAAGATGATTGTTTGTTTATGTATGAGAGATTGGGACACTCTTCTTTCTAGCTTACTTGATTATAACACTAGCTATGTTCTTCCTTAAAGCTTTTTAGTATCTATGAATCTTAAAACAATTTTGCATAATGGAGAGTCTCTCTCTCACTTTCTTCTTCTTTAAGAATGTTTTTATGTAGGCTTTATAACAGAGTCGTCATTGTGGGATAGTTGTTGCTTGTTGAGTAACTTCAACTCTTTTTATCATCTTTCCTTTTTGGTCATAATGATGAATACATTTAATGCACTTTATGCAAGGATAAATGTTCTTTCTTCATTTTTGTGAAAGTTTCAATAGTTAGATGTGTTCATATCGTTTTAAGGTAGTGTTCATTTCCTTAAATGAGCTTATGATGTTGTGTAATATGAATGAGACAATTATTCCAAAGTTGATAAAGTTTGCTTTAGTGAAAAAAAAAATGTTTTTAGCTCTTGTTTCAAGAGATATTATGATGTGTCTTATCTTTTGAACAACAATTTTTTTTTTTTGTTAGACAAAGATAGTAGATATTTCATGCAGTTATAGAGTAAATATATATACTTTTCCTGTGAAATAAGGTTAGCTCGCTTCTATAAATTTTATCCGTCATAGAGTTTTCTCGCTTCAGCATATGTAAATTAAGATTGTAGTGTTATATCATTTGTTAAACAGAACATTTATATCTTACATAATTTGTTGGTTCTTTAAATCATTATCTGTCAAACAAATATTCATCATGTTTGCTTTACAGTTTGTTATTATTAATACTTAATCATAATTATGAGACGTTGATTTTTTTTCTCTCTAATGATATGCTTTTAATTGATTGTTATGGTACATAATCCAAATATAATCTACTGTTGATATTGGTGTCCAAATTTAAAATTCAATTAACACAAACAAAAATCTCAAAAAAAATAATATAAAATGTGAAGTGCAATTTCTTGTGAATATGAATTTTAAATTTTATAGAATAAAAAAAACTAAAAAATATAAAAGATAAACTTTAACTTAATTTAGTATTATTAAAAAACGTTATGAATACAAATTATATAGTATAAATTTGTCTAACATAAAGTATAAGAGTTTGATTTGTCTTTTTATCGTGAATATTATTATTGAAATATTTTTATTAGAACGATAAATCACAGTACCCTTACTTCTTGCTAATAAAATAAAATAAAAATAAATGAGAAGAAAATAGTGGTTTAAAAGAATTGATAAGAGAAAAATGGATATATATATATATATATATATATATATATATATATATATCTTTATTATCTTTGTCCCTAGATTGAAATTTTTTCATAGTAAGAAGTTTATTATTATCTTCAATTGAAAGTGAAAATGAATAGAAACAAAGGAAGTTGGACTTATAAAATTAATTTTTTTAATAGAAATGAAGAAAATACATTGTTGGAACTAAATTATAAATAGATAAATAAGAGTAATAAACCCAATGAGACATTACCTGTAAAAGATTAGATTGAAAAGAATCCTTGATAGTAGTGATTTGATGAACTATCTATCATCTGGATTCAACAAGATAGATGATTTCCTAATCTCATCCAATTTTGAAAAGACAGTTGCAGCATGCAATTAATCAATTATCTCATCCACTATAGGATGGGAAAACAATCCTTGATAGTAGTGTCATTAAGAGTTTTACAATCGGTGCAAACCCACAAAGATACCAGCTACCAATTTCTGGATTTTCTCCTTCTGGCAAAGGGGATACCTGTAAGGTTTAACCTTAACAGCAACCTTCAACCAAATGGAATGGAATGATCATGGGTTCTAGGGAGTGGTATACTTGAAGGAGTACTTTAAAAAGGGTACAGGTTCGATAGGTAATTTAAAAAACTTGGCTAGCCATGGCTGCAAAAAATCATTTGAGCAACCCAAAATCATCCCTTAAGAGCATTCAACAATAAAATGAAGAGCATCACTAGCAGAATAAACAACAACATTACTGGGATCAACTTGCTCAAGTATCTTAGTCACATTGTTAGGTCAGGTTGGTGGTATAGTGGGCAATAAAGGAGATAATGCTTGTTTGGAAACTGATCTAGTGTTTGTATTAGCACCAATCAATGCAGAAGATACAGGTGAAAATTAATATAAGTATTAGGATGCTCAACAATTAGGTATATTTCTCCTCATACAACCTAGCCAAGGCTACAGCTTTTGAGGTAATAATCAGAGACCAACCTGGAAGTTGCAATTTGAACAAATTGCCCATTGGAGAGTCGAAACATTGAGCTTCAAACGTGCGAGTAAGCTAGCACCACAATTTACCAGTTAAATGTTGCAGCATCTGAAACCATGTAACCACTTCTTTATCAAAATGAATGGTAACTATATCAACTTGCACTACACATCGGAAGTGTTATAGCAATTCAAGAACTTCTCAACTTTAAAAATCCACCCAAGAACTGGAGTGTGACCAAAAATTGAGGAAAACCAAGTGGAGTATCCTTGTCACGGACAACCGTCGAAGTGGTCGAACCACCATGTGGCTAAGAGTGATTTTGAATCAGAGAATCTAACTGCAATTGAAATTGATCCATATACACATACACGTAATCTACACTTGATTAGTATAATTAAGCTGCATTTACCCTGTCGCTCTAACAAATTAATCAATCGACACAACTTCTAACTTTGAGATTATACTTCATTTTATAAATGCCATAGCATTCTCAATCATGGGGGTAAGTGAAAACGAAAGAGTAGTTCATTTTTTACCTTCGGAACACAGATCATAGATGGTGATATAGTGGTATTTCCGATGCAACACATCGCACACAAGATTGTCAAATCTTATGCCAAAAATAAAGATCCATCTTTTTAGAAAAGCTCCACGATACAATACTATAAACGTCCAATCATAATAGTAAGGCACTTACTATATAATTTTACAATAAATTCAAGAAAAACGTCTTCAAGTTATAAGAAATATGGAACGCCTGTCCTGGGGCCTCTCATCTGATTGTTCTCCTCTGTTTCAGTGAAAAATTTAACTTCTCTCTCCTGTTTCAAGAAAAAAAAATGTAAGTCTATAAACAAAATGCTGTGAACTTGTAAGCAAGATGACAGCCACGAAATCAAAGCATCCTAACAAATGTTCCAACATTCAGATATCAGGCATGCTGCAAAATGTAATTTTCATCATGCCTGACGGGAATTCTATATAATTACAACCTTAATGACAAATAATAGCAGGAAGGATGTGATGTGAGGTTGACCTCTGGCAAGTACAATTACCACAAACACCACCAAAACACAAATGATAATTCAAAACTACGTTCCTTTTCTTATTTAGGGTCCCGAAGAAAGTATATTTTGCCAACCTGTTGGCTTTATTTAAACATAAGCTTCACTGCTTGATCCAAAACGCAATAGACACCCCCTAGGGAAGGGTTTATACCCCAAAAATACAGAACAGGAGATCATGCATTTTCACTAATCCAGAAAATGAAAAAAATAAATAAATAAACGCCATATTAAAGCTTTTTCTGTTAGAATAAATGACCTTTAATAGGTTTATTGTTAGGTGCTTTGTACTTTGTGTTGATCCTAGTTCCTAGAAATGTCTTCTAGAATTCTCTTATGTTCATTGTATATGAGGGTATCTAAGATATTAGAAATATGAAAGTCTTGAGAGGGGTTTAATCACTCTCTCAAACTCACTCTAAATCTTCTTCACTTTAATCTCAAGTTGGTATCAGAGCGGGTCGATCCCACTATGCCTGTCTTTGTAAAATCTCACTATTCTTCTGTCAACCATCGCCTGCCGCCGTCTTCTGTCGTCTACCGCCACAGTCCGTTGGATTTTTGACATCCAGTACCTGGGTTTGAGTCACCTCGAGGAGCACAATCCAACCCAAGTGGTTGCGCCTTCGTTCTCTGTCACACACGCCGCCACACGTCATTCGTCGTCGCTGCTACCCTAGGTGCATGAGTGTCACACACCACCATCCAGTTGTTGGATCTCCTCTAGACCACCTTCGTCTGGCTCACCAGAGCTCTGTGAGTCCATATTTGTCCTTCGTTTCTGGTTTCGCAGTCTTTTGGTGGGTCTCCTAGGGTTTTCCCTCCTAAAACCCTAATTTTCTCTCTTGAACCCTTGGTGATTTTCATTTTTATCTTCTCTACTGCTTTTCAAATAGTCCACTTGCTACTGCCCACTTATCATGTCTTCAGGGATTGTACCATCTTTTTCGAGCACTGCTCTGCTTCCATAACTTCCAAAAATTAGATGGAAAAAATTACTTTTCTTGGTTTGCATATGTGGAACTTTAGTTCCTTGGCCAAGGGTTTCATGATCATTTGGAAGGAGACGAAAGCTCAGTGCCACAGAATCAAATTCAACAATGGAAGAAAGCTGATTTCAGCTTTGTGCTCTACTTCAGCAATCGGTAGAGCCCAATATTTTAAATACACTAAGGACTTCCAAAACATGTAATTCCTTTTGGAAAAAGGCCCAAAATATAATTGCATATGATATTCAATGCTTCTATGATTCAGCAAATCAATTAGCTTCTTTAAAGCAATATGAAAATGACATCGTGACTTTTGTGGCTAAAGCTCAATAAGCAATTGAGGAATTAAAGATGTTTTTGGAAGTGGACTCCTTAGAAGAAATAAAAGCAAATTGGATAAGTATTACATGGTTATGATTCTCCAAGCAATGAATCCAGAATTTGATCATGTTCAAATTCTAACTAGTGAAGAAGTTCCTTCCAAGGAAAACCTAATAACACGCCTCCTTCATGTTCCATCTCTTAAAAATAGAAAATTTCAAGAGAATGTTGAATCTTCTGCCATGGTTTCATCTCGTGGAAAAGGGATCGTGGCACTAGAGGAAGGCGTGGTAGTAGAGGCCATCCTCAATGCACATATTCTAAAAGAATGGGCTACACTCAAGAGAAGTGTTATTCACTACATGGCTTTCCTGACAAGACAGCCAATATTTCAAAATCTGAAAGTTTTGAGCCAAAGTTTTGTAATGAAGAATATCGAAAATATTTATGGTTGAAATCCAACCGCCTAGCTCAATCATCTACAACTTCCAGTTTGTCAACAGCTAGCAATTCACAATCTATGGAGGGTCAAAATCCATGAATTATTGACTCAGGTGCATCTGATCATATTGTTGGTGATATCTATTTGTTCTCTTCTCTCTCCTTTCCTAAAACATCTCATTTCATAACCGTTGCCAATGGATATAAAGTGGCTTCCCAAGAAATTGGTCAAGTTTCTCTTTCTCCTTCTTTAAACTTAAAATCCATTCTTTTTGTTCCTAAGTGTCCCTTTAGTCTCATTTCTTTAAGTCAATTAACAAAATCATTAAATTGTTATGTAATGTTGATGCTAACTCTTGTCATACAAGAACGTGGTACGGGTCGGATGATTGGCGAAAGACATGAATGTAGAGGTCTTTACTACTTTGGCACTAGCTTATCTGTTTCTTGTGTTGCTTCATCTCCTAAATTGCTACATGATCGCTTAGGAAATCCTCATTTGTCAAAACTAAAGAAGATGGTTCCTGAACTTAATACAAACATTGTAATATTAATCATGTCAACTAGGAAAGCATGTGAGGTCTTCTTTTCCTAAACATTCTGAATCTAGATGTGATTCTACTTTTTCTATTATCCATTATGACATTTGGGAACCAAGTCGTGTGTCATCTTTTGGCTTTAGATATTTTGTTACTTTTATCGATGACTTTTCTAGATGTACCAGGGTTTATCTAATGAAAGATCATTTTGAGTTTCTATCAATTTCTATGTCTTTTTTTTAATGAAATCAAATCAATTTGGAAAAATAATCCAAATTTTGAGAAGCAATAATACTAAAGAATATTTTTCCTCTGAATTATCTAAACTCCTAAGTTTGCACGGTATTTTGCACCAGTCTACTTGCCCTCATATACCTCAGCAAAATGGTATAGCAGAAAGGAAAAATAGACATTTAGTTGAAACTGCTCGTACCTTATTGCTTGGTGCAAATATGCCTATTTATTATTAGGGAGATGCTATCCTAACCGCATGTTATCTTAATAACAGAATGTCTTCTTCTCTTGAAAATAAAGTTCTTTACTCCATTGTATCTCCAGAAGAACCCCTTTTCATATTACACCACGTGTTTTTGGTTGTGTATGTTTTGTCCATGATATGTCTCTAGGTTTGGATAAACTCTCGGCTAGAGCCACCAAATGTGTCTTCGTGGGCTCTCTCGTCTTCAGAAAAGATATCAGTGTTACTCACCCAAGACCAAGAAGTATTACATGACTGCAAATGTTACCTTTTTTGAACATTCTCCCTTCTTCCCTACGTCTACTCAAGATTCTAAATCTATTCAGAATGTTCTACCTATTCATTTAATTGAGTCTTCTACTCCTGTAATCCAAAATATCATTCATGATCCTACTGAACCAGTTCCACCACCTATTATTACCTATCAACACAGGAACCAAATGGCGAGCCCAATACCCCAAGGTGAGTCCTCTTCAGAAGGTCCTTCTCTTTCATCACCTGATACCACAACTCCTATTCATGATGACTTGAGTTGTCTTTGTATGAAGTTGAGTGTTATTCCACTCCAATCACTAAGCATATTTCTTCCAATCTTCTCTCATTTCTATACAAGTCATAGTTTACCCATCAATAATTTCGTCATTGTTTTATTTGATAGTATTGTAACACAATTTCTCAATTTAAGGTTCGGTATTGTGTGAATTTATATTTCAAGCATTCATCTATGACAAAATTTGAACAGCAAGCACAACAAAATATATGTAATTCTTCATCGTTTTAATAATTTTCCAATATAAATATTTTACAGGAATTTATATTTATTTGAAGTATAAACCCACTCACCACTTGATTGTTTACTCCATGTAAGAAAATCCAGGCACAAGCACAAGCACAAGTCCAAGGTTATAGAAAAAGGGACAATAAACTCAAATCCATAACCAGGGGAAGCACTAATACTGCTAAAAAAGAAGCACCTTTCAGTTGCCACCTCATCATGTATTCATATTTTAGACTCAGTAAAGCAGCAGCTTAAAGGAGACAATCCCCTATACCTTTTCTTCCTTAATGATCTCCATCTCACAATCCAATTACAAGCTTAGAGTGCAGTTCTCTGATTCTATCAGTACTTGATAGATACCAAAAAAAATCATTCAACATTATTATCATTTGGCACACCATCTGTGACTGACCATATCATATAACCATTAGTATTCAAACTGTATTGGACTCAACAGTTTATACCTCAACAAGTCATTCTCTGTGTGCTAAATAGCACCATTCAAATATTGAGAAAAAAAGTCCCCCACTAGAAAGAAGACCCATATCCTCCTACATCTCGCAAGTCATAAGTTCTTTAATGTGATGGTCATACAAGAATGAATCCTACTATTTGATTTATTAAGGAAAGAGGTGGTCGTTTAAAAGTTCTTCCTTGATACAAGATAAGCTATAAACAAAAGCCCCACAAACATCATAAGTCAGAATGATACAGCAACTGAGATAATCTGGAAAACATTTAATAAGAAAATTTTCAGTTGACTCACCATATTTTCATTGAAACTAAGAATAGAAGCTACATTTCCACAACGGTAACAGTAATTAGGTGCAGACCATACCTGCAAAATTAAAATGAATTACTCAATTGGTTTCATAAGTCTCAAATAAAACTGTAGTTTATATTTTTATGCGAAAGTTAAATTGATAGGAATTGGTTATTATGGGACATGTAAGTCCCATATCAAGTGGTATGGGATGCTCGGTGGAACATTTATTTGTTCAGTTATCTCCCCTTAATAGCTAGTTTTTGAAGATAGGTTCTGCAAGAGTTTGGAGACTTATCAATTGGTATTAAAGTCAGGTTGTTTGATGGGGATCAAGCAGTAAACATTGGGCCGGAAGAAAGGATTGACCAAGGAGCAGCCACAAAGCCCAAAGAGTGGATTGTTTACAAAAGAAAAGGGAAAAAATGAGCTGGCAAAAAAATTAGTTATAGAGAGAGAATAGAATCCCTTTTATTAAGGAGTACGAGAGTATGGGGAAGGGGGATGAGGATTGACGCATTATGGTTGGACCGAGTAGTTGTTACGCTACTTTGTAAGGAGTTGTTGCTCTGGGGTATTAGAAGGAAGTATCCTTTCTAGTGCATGTTCTTTTTGCCGATTTCAGCGATAAATAATAATATTCCCGTATCTATTCCACCTTTACCTAGTTCTTTCTATATATTATTTGATTGTGGCGGTCTGCATCATTGTTAGTGTTGACGTTAGGCGTCATTGAGTGAAGTGTTGTAGAGAGAAAACCACATCGAGTAGTATGAGATGCTTGATAGAGTTTTTAAGTGCCTGGTTGCTTCCTTAATATCTAGCTTTTGAGGGTTGTTACAACAATGTTTGGATACTTATCATAAAGACAAATCCTTGCTCGAGGTAATGGCACTACCCATCCCAATAGTTAATTAAAAGAATGAAAAATATTAAATTTTCAAAAGAAACAGATACGTACAGTTACAAGGCCTTTATCCTGGAACATATACTTGAGACCTTCTTGAACAAGTTGGTGTGCTCGACAAACAAGATCAAGATTGTTTATGTGATTGAACTGCATGAAAATAATGTAAAATTCCCACGTAATGTTCAACACTTCAATTCAATAAGTGATTCACTATTGAATTACATTACCTCAGAAGTGACACGGGATCCAAAAAGCCAACCAGCTCCACGGGGACTGACTGCCCATGTTTCAATATCTTCAGGATCACTCCACATCAGATCACAAAATGGCCCCTCATGAGGAATTTCACAATTCCTTTCAATGATCCTTATCTGTCAAATAGATAGTCATTGTTATATGCAAACCAATATATCTATACCTATATCTACATCCATCCATCCATCCAGTCATTGATCGGCTGGCTGTGTTGGTTGATTTGCTAATGCTGAATACTGACTATGTAAATGGCATTAAAATATATTTTGTATATTACAATGGGTTATAGGGGTTTTAAATGTTTTCTTCTATTGGGTAACCTTTTAAGCTTACTAATCTACCCAGGCACCACAAGTTCGTGTAGACCATTGACTTCGTCAACCTTGAAAATAATAGTAAATGAACACAACAACCTATGAAATGCCTGTTTATTATATTGCTGAAAAAGCAACTTCAATAATTTAGACAATTATTCATCAAGAATTATTTATCAGTACGGTTGAACATTAAACCCGACACCAAAATGAAATAAGAAACACCACAGTATTTCTAATTAAAACAAAAATAGATCACATTATTAATTGATTAGTAAACTGTAGGGAAAAGGGAACAAAAATGTATCCAACTCGATAAAGAAATACTAATTCGTTCAAATAGTAATATTTTTTTTTTTCTGAATAAACTGGAAAGCATGAGACCTAAGGAAGAATCAGCAAGCTAACTTAAAAGTTCAAATCCACTTTCGGTCCCCATAGTTTCACCAATGTGTAATTTTGACTTAAAAAATTTAGTAGCATAGTTGGTCCTCCAAGTTATCAGGATTGAGCATTTTTAGTCCAACATATTATATCATCTAATTACTAACAAAAAGTGTAACATATCTTTTGTGATAACAATAATAAAGCTTACAATCAAATGTTAACTAATATTGTTATCATTGATGGACATGTCAACATTTTGTTAGAAATTGAAAAACATGGTAGCAGTGGACTAGAATTGCTTAATTTTATAAAACTAAAGAACCAAATGTACAATTAAGCTTTTATAGGCACCAAAGTTGCACATTCACAAAATTATAAATTTGATTTAAGCCAAATCTAAATTAATACTGCACACTAGTAACAAGTCAAGAGGTAACTTACAAGAACATCACAACACATACGTGATCCCTAAATATCATGGATTCAAACACAGAAGATGATGATAGACATAATCACATAAACAATGTAACAAATTTAAATGAACCTTAAACTAAGACAATATTGAGCTTGACCAGCAACTGAGAGCGAAGGGTAGAGAGAGAACCTGATCAATTGTTCGGATGTCTGGAGAAAGGCCACCATGAACACAAAGCACCTGAGTCAACCAAAGCAAATAAAAGAATTATTTTTTTCTTCAAACAGAATTTGCAATGAAAAACCTGAAGCACTGCCTACATGTGCATTTGGAAAATAGAAGGACTCATGGAGAGAGAGTAAAAAGTGATTTACAGTTCCATCTATGATTGCAGAAAGTGTAAGATAGTCAAAGACATCTGTACAATATCGCCAAGCATTAGCATTTCCGTACTTCCTCTGGCATTCATCATAAAATCCATAGACCTAGTAAAACATAAAATTACAATATTAACATAAAATGGCATGATAGAATTCAACATTTATAATTTGAATCTTAGCACTTCCACAATTCGCACCTTATCTTTATGATCCATAAACAGAAATTCATAATTCTTCACATTTTTCACTACAGAAGAAGTTAAAAGGAAAAACTAGGATATAGCTCCCAAGTCCCTAAACCACTTGATGAATTAAACAATCAATGGAATCCTAATCCTTTGAACAGAACAAAATATCCCATCTTTATCAGTTACCTATCCCGTCCATACGGAACCTAATTACATAAGGTAGATAGATATTTAACATAAGATAATCCAGTATAATGGGCTCCCACCTAAGGGGGTCAGAGAAGGGTAGATGTACGCAGGCCTTCCAAGATCTGAACCTATCAAAGGCACAGGTTTAACAATGTGCTAAGGTTCATCCTCAGAAATAAAAATTGCAGACACAAGTCAAAGTATACTGAATAAACAAAACACCATTAGACATCATGGCTTGTTTGGTTTTAGAAAATGTTTTCTATTTATTTTGTATTTTCATTTTTTGAAAACAATTTTCATTTTCATAGTGTAAAGATTTAGAAAAATATCTGTAATCATGTTATATTTTCTGTTTTCTAAAATGAAAATTTTGAAGATGTCAGGTTTATACATTTTTAATAAATTAAAACTTTGCACGAAGTTCAAAAAAAATTGAATAAAGAGATATATTATATTTTTGTTAATGAATAATTGATAATTAGAAAAGATGAATTATTTGTACATGTATCCTTAATAATACTATATTCAAAGACTGTAATTTCTATATTAATTCCTATGAAAACAAAATTCGTATTAATTCCTATAATAATCTAACTTGAACTACACATTATTCTGAAAGGATGAAGTTAACATGAGTGATGCACTGATCCAAATCAGGTAACGGGTGAACAAAGACCACCAAGGCTAACTAGCATAGTTCAAATTTTTCCTTGCAGAAATCAGATTTCCACTTCACTTTTTCAATCCCGAACCTCAATCCAAGGAAAAGTAGATTCTGTATGCAAACCTAAAGAATCATCTCCTAACTTTCATCGCAATTTCGGAAAAGTCCTAGTTGGTAGACAATTCTAGAACAACTATTTCTTCTGAAGAAATTTCAAAAGGATCTAATTTAAAATTGCTAAAGATGACATGCAGTGAAGTCGTGCATAATCACATAACAAACACTACCTAAGGTTAGAATTGGCATAATTTAAAATGACATGGAGAAGAAAACTTCAAGAGCCCTCCTATTTTGTATTACTGTTTACTGAATATAAAATCCAACAAGTCTAGAGAGTGATTTATGTCATTGTTCTGGTAAACATGATAACATCAATGAACTAATCAAATAATAATTTAGAAAATCCCTAGTAAGATTCAAATTAGTATGTTAGAGTGAGATGGAGCAAAAACCTTTTCTTTTGCATAATCTGTTTTTTACTGCTTGCATAGAATAATTCATGCCGGGTACAAATAGACAAGCTTGTGATAGAATAGAAACATACCTGTGTTAGTTGTCTACTTTCATGGTTTCCACGTAGAAGGGTAATATTAGCTGGGTATCTATGAAGTTAAACAAAAATGAAAGATGAATAAATAAAAAGAAAAGAATTTATAAAATCACAATAATTCTAATTCTAATTTTTAATATTAGAGATCCAAACATGTTCACTAAATTACTACCATGACTCCAAGAAGAAGCAGAAAAAAATGTCCTTAAACATAAAGATAGTATAACCGCAAGCCATGTGACGTGAACAAGTTAAGGCAGATGGAAGCATACATGGAAACATCATACCTAGCTTTTAGAAGTAAAAGGATGGTGAATACTTCAAGACTATTGTAGCCCCTATCAACAAAGTCTCCCTGCCAGACATTCAATTCAGGGAAGATATACCACTTAAGAAAAGATATGTTGAAAAAATGGTTATCCAGTTCCAAAAGATAATCGTACTAGTACGTACATACATACATACATACCATAAAAATGTAATTTGTCTCCGGCACATGACCCCCAGTCTGGAAAAGTTTCATCAGATCATGAAACTGACCGTGAATATCACCACAAACCGTAACTGGGCTATTCACAGGCTGCACATTTGACTCCTCAATAAGGATCTCTTTAACCTGAACATGTGAACACTCACTCGTAAGTTCAATTTAAAACTTAAACTGAAAACTAAAGCTGCAACGAGGAACAGCAAAAGTTAATGGTAGAGCTAGCAGCAGAGTTAGACAAAGAACACAGCAATAGAAGTGCACAAAAAACACAAGCAGAGCGCAAACCGGGGGACAGACAGTGTCAGCCCTAAAGATCGTCTACGATGTATATTGGGTCTTCCGATATGAAAATTGGGTTATGAATGGAGGAAAAGAGCAGATATTTGATGCAATTGATTTGAAGATATGAAAGAGAAACCCTAAAAGGTGAAAGAGAGTGTGTACATACATATTCGCAAAGAAGTTGAAGCTCATCTTCAAGAAGATGCTGGCCATCCTTGACCTTGGAGATCCAGTGGTCCAAATCCATTTCACACTTTCTGGCTCCTCCTTCCGCTGCCAAACACACTGCTCCCACTTCCCTTCTCGCCGGTCAACAATAAACAACTTTTTAGGATCTTCTAATTTACTTCGTCTTTCCTACAGCAAATGAAATCCTCTGACCAATAACAAACCTCACCTGTTTTTTTTTATTTTATTATTATTATTATTATTATTGGAATAAAATTATAAAACTAATGGGAAAACAAGAGCCCCGATAAAAAATTTCGATGCAAAAGTTAGGAAGGTAAATTATCACACATTTAGGGTAAAATATGTGATCTGTAACACGAGAAGTTTTTCAATTTTCAAAAATTATGACTCCATTTTTGTTTTTGTATCACCAAAATATTTTTATAATAGAATATTAGGGTGCTCTAATTGTTTTACAGAATAATTACAAAATATATATAAAGTTCTTCTCCTATCTAAGAAAATGTTTCTTGAGATCTAAACCCAACATAATGCTTCTCATTTTCTTGTTCTTGCTTAGACTCAAGGCACCATGCTCAAATAGACTATTTGCAATGCTTGATTTGCTCCTTTAATTTTTGTATTGGGCTTATGTATGATTTGATACTTGCATAGAATGTACAACCACACACTGCTAGACTAAAATATTTTTAGCCTTAGATTAAACGAGGCTTCATTGATCACCGAGTCAACATTTTAAACATAATATAGGACATTGATACCAATCTGAGAATGAAAAGGTTAAATTAGGCAATTTATATTTCATCCATAATCATGTATTTAGTTGTGCCATACAAAAGATTTCTTCTATGTCTATTTTACCTTGTTTGAAAATAATCTTATTTGAATTTTAGCTTGGTTATGGTTCACTGAACTAACTCCCACCCACCTATCATACAAATTCCAAACTTGGGCTATTTTGCAACAAAAGAATAGGTGTGAGACATTTTCATTTTGTTCATTACATAAGTCAATAGAGATTTCTACCAATTTGAACTCCCCTGTTTATTAACTTATCCTTTGTAGGTACCTTATTCAACAACATTCTCCACCAAAAGTATAGTGGTGCATTGTGTAAAGCCTTCACATTCCAAAAACATTTGAACATTGTATTATTTTCCCTTGTTACATTGTGTTGCAACACGTTATATGTAGAACTAGCAGAAAATACTCCCGCTATAAGACCCGTAGAATTTAATTAATTAAATAAATAATTAATAAATACGGGAGGGGTAATAATTATGACATTAAATTATGGTTGGTATGATATGGAAAGGTGTTAGCTTATGTGGTTGAGAGCACTTTGATTGTGTGAAAGGACTTGGGTTCGAGTCCTATGCATGATACTTTTTATGTTATTATTATTATTTCAATCTATGAAAGCATGTTCTGTTATGATATGATGCTTGAATTGTGATGGTTAGCATGAAACATGATTGGTTGAAGTGGTTATGCATTTGAGTGGTAACAAATGGGTCATGGGTTCAAACCTTGGAAATGCTAAATGGAACTTATGCTTATTTTAATGTTTTGGGTAACCTAAAGTACTAGTTTAAAAGGAAAAAGTTGGAGTTTAGGCAAGGTTTTGGCAAGGCTGAACTTAGACTCAGAAAAACAGAGACAAGGGTGAGTGAGAGGGGTCTGACATGAGGGAGTTGAAGGTAGAATTGAGAGAAACCAAGGTTGGCTATTGGTGATCAAGGGAGAGCTTCATCAATTGTTCAAATTTAAGCTAAGGATCCAGGTTAGGGGAGCTGGACTCCGTTTGCCTTGTTAATCTTATTAAATCCCATGAATTGTATGATGATATGAATGTATGATTTTTGTTCTGATTGTGAAATTTGTATATCTGGAAATTTTCCAGAAACCGCCTGGCGGGCTATGCATAGCCGCCAGGCGGCTCATGCCAACTGCGTCTGTTTGGGGGGTTTCTGGGGGCAGTGCCTGGCGGTGGAACCCCGTACCGCCAGGCGACGCAAATGAATGAAGGAATTCTGGGTTATTTTTATGAACTGCCTGGCGGTAATGAATTTCCGCCAGGCGACGCGTGTCTGTTGACTCGATTTCCTGGTTTTATGCTTTGTGGAAGATTTTTGATCGGTGAGAAAGATGGGGAAAGGTAGTTATAAGATGATGGGAGTGGTATTTGTTGATTTTCGGCTTGAATAATCTGTATAAGTAATGAAACAGTGCAGCTAGGTATTAAGATGGAAAAATTGGGAAATCTGGTACTATAAGGTACAATTGTGTGAAGATTCTGAAAGGAAAACCTATGGAATAGGTAAAGTCCTTTAAGGAATGTTCGGATTGTGAAATTGCGAGAAGTGGGCGAGATTTGGAGTCTGGTTGGTGCAGTGCAGGAATTTGGGAAGTTCCAGAACTGATGCACCGCCTGGCGGCGCGAAGCTGGCCGCCAGGCGACGTTGGTGACAGTGCAGAGGGAGTGCTTGTCGTGATTGAGCAGGTGTTGAGGGTCAGTGGGAGCTTGGTGTAAAAATGAGTGCATTTGGTTGAAGTTCGGAGTCATAGGGATGGGAGTTGATGGAATGAAATTAGATAGATGGTGGATAGGGTATGCGAGGACGAGTATATTAGAATAACGAGGGATAATTGTAATTGAGATTTTGGTATGAGTCATAAAACTGTGTGAGTGCAATATTGGACCTTGAGAGGTCTGGTTGGACGGTGGTACTGTAATCTGAGTATAGTGGAAATAAGTATAAAATATAGTGAGATGAACTTGTATATTTAAGTAGGTTATAAAAGGGGAAGAAATGAGGACAAGTATTGTAGGAGCATGGGTACTGTTTGGAGAAAAGGGTGAGTTATACTAAAATTATAACAAGAGTACGTGAATCTAGACTAGGAAAATGGTTTCAAGGTACTTCCATTGATGCAAGGGCATTGTGACTAGTCAAGTCTAAGAGACTTGTTATGATTTAGTTAGTGAGAAGAGCATTGGGAGCTAGGAGCTGTGAACCATGAAAACTCGTGACAAGGAACTCAATTGGAGTGCTGCTGTACTGATACAACGCTTGGCGGTGTGATTGGGTCCGCTAGGCGATGGCCTAGTAATAGAGGGCAACTGAGTGGCCGACGCCTGGGGTGAGGGTAATACCGCCAGGCGGTACCTGCTGCGAGATGGATTTTGAGGTGCTGTGCGCCTGGAGGTACGCGACACCCGCCAAGCGGTCTGGGAGCTGGCAGCGCCTGACGGCACGTGTCCCCCGCCAGGCGACTTATACTGCTGCAGCTTTGAGTTTTAATTATGAATTTGTGATCTACAGTGCGTCTAGTGATGCCTTAAGGGTGAGATTGCTGGTGTTCCTTGAGTTGTGGCTCGGAACGTATCCCTTGAGTTGTGGCTCGGGATAGGGGTTAAGCACGTGGTATTCCTTGAGTTGTGGCTCGGAATAGCATCTCTTGAGTT
>Ga0214542_1001426_pt1 | contig 48917 bp, 46 predicted proteins | sample CNSS1metaG_FD_160096 | JGI IMG/M metagenome (GOLD analysis project Ga0214542, IMG submission 160096) | Root nodule microbial communities from cowpea collected in UCLA plant growth center, Los Angeles, California, USA - CNSS1 | ecosystem: Host-associated > Plants > Roots > Nodule | place: USA... | reverse complement strand
TAATTTTCATTAGAGTAAATACCTTTAATCAAAGTAAAGTCTCAATTATTGGTAAAAACTCATTTAATCACATGAAAGTTTCTAAATAAAATCAAAGTAAAGTCTCAATTAGATTTAAAAACCCTTGTACTCATAGGATCAACATGCATATAGATTTAAAATAATTACTTTTTATGTGACTTAAAGATAAAAGACATAGATGAATGAAAACCTCAACAATAATAAAAAGAACAAAGAATTATTTCATTTTAACCTCAGAATCCATAATGAAATTACAATGGAATCAACCCAAGAAGTTTATCACTCCATGAAACACAAAATAAAATAAAGATAGAAGAATGGAGAGAGAGAAAGGAAACGAAATTAGGCCCCCTAAAGGTTGCAAAACTTCGAAGTCCTGAGCTTGTTTTCCCTTCTGCTTCTCCCTTGGCCTCTTTATATAGGCTTCAATTGGACTTGGACTTTATTTGTTCGGTTGCTAAAATATTTTATCTTTATATAATTAATTAGCAACTTAATTTCTGTCTAATTTCCAATTTTGCCCCTCTTATTTGACCATTTTTACAATATTGACCAGAAACTGACTAGATTTGACAAACTTTGACCATTCAGTGTCCATTAAGATGACATGTGGCAGCTCCTTCTCTCTCCCAAATTAGGGTTTCGTAGATGCTTGCAGTTGCTCCAACGGCGTGCGGCACGGTTGTCGTCTTCTCCAACGAAAGCGCAGTGGTAGAGGCACAGATCTGTGGAGATAATGGCGTGACAACTGCTGCATCTGTTCCAGGCTCGCGGTTGCAGAGAAGATGGAGAGTGTTGCTGCCATGGATGGTGCGCGAGGAATCAATGGCTGGTGCGGTGAAAATGATGGAAGATGATGGTTCAGATGTAGTGGCTGGAACGTGAATGGTGCAGAGAATGGGGTCACGCCGCTGCTGGTTCGTGAAGGCTGCCATGGTGGTTGGTGCGAGAGGAAGCTTCGTCGTGGTGAGTGGTTTCCATGGCTGAAAAGGTGCAGAAACGTTGTTGTTGTGTGCGTCAATGATGGACGACGTGGTGGTGCGATTTCTGGCGTGGTGGCTGCGTCTATGCGACGACGGTGGTGCTTCCCGTTTTGCATGGAGCTCGATATCTGCAACGTTTTTCATCAATGCTTGCGTAGAGCTGGTGCAAATTCAACGTGCAAGTGATTGTCGTAGTGGCTGCCGGCGAGTTGACGACAAGAGTGGCGGTTGAGTACTGCTGGTCGTGGCTGCTAGGGTTTCCAGGAGAAGAGGCTAGGGTTGAAGACGTGCCAGCCTTCCATTGGACAGCTTGTTAGTGCAAGGATTGTTGCCACATGTTAGCATATGGTTGGCCTGATTTGAAAGGTGAGGATTGCCACATGGCATGATCTGAGTGAGTTGGGTTTAAGTGGTAGGAGGGGTTTAAATAGACATATTAGGGAGTGCAAAATAGATTTTTGGCGAGACCCATTTAAAAAGAGGGAGTGTATAAATAATGTATGGGGTACAAAAGTGATTTTTCAATGATTTTAGCCTTATTTAAAGGTGTTTTGTAATTTCAATCAATTTATTTTTCCACCTTTAAATAAGCTTAATCTTAACTTCAGCTATATCAACAAACGTTAAAATATCCAAAAATAATTTATGCAGCTAAAATCACATTTTAAGACATTTTTATCACACAAGTTCAAATAGCCTAATTATCTTGTTAATTAAATCCTCTTTATGAACACAAATTCAATTAAATACCCAGAATTAAGCACTGAATGAGGACAAAAATACGATATGGTCGATTTTCTTACAAAGATTCACTTTCAAGTAGTGTAGTCTTCTATCTCCTATGTCTTCTACATCATTTATACTTTCTTATGTTTGTGTCCTTTGTTTCTCACACATGTATATATTTTAGTGTTCAATCGTCCAATTGTTCATGAAATGAATAAATTAGAAAATTCATCTTTGATTTAGATTATTGACAATCTTATTCTATTGTCTAAGTTTCTAATAGATACTTTAACTCTATTATCATGTTAAGTGTTTTTTCAACATTCTGAAGTTCCTTGTTGGTACTGCTTTGTGTTTCAATTGGCTAATAGTTTCTTAGGTGCACCTTTTAATGGTATGCAATCACAACTCAAATATTCTTACAACTTTCGGAACATTGAACATATTCACTAGTTTAGGCGGCATATATTATGCATTTCTGAACACTCAACTAAAAATGTTAGAAACGATGAAACCTCAACAAACTTCTATAATTTGCCGTATTAAATTTGGCATAATTAAACAAGGTTTTGGCTTCAACCATATCTTCAGGACTCCGAAAAGTTTTAAGTTTCCCATTTTACTTATTTTCTCTTTCGTTCTTTAATTATTATTTGAATTCCTCAAACAAAATATTGAAAAAATCCGTAATCCATTCCTATCTTCATCAATTGGCATAGACAATATATGCATTTCAGGAACTGTGAATTGTTTAAGACTTCCAAGTCTCCCAGACCCAAAATGACTTGTTAACTATATCACATTCAAGGGAATTTCTTCCTGCACCCTATCAAATTTCTTCCAACACCCTATCAAACCAGATCCCATCAAATCTCTTTCAACACCCTATCAAACCGGATTTTGTTTTACGTAACACATTAAACCAATCTCGGAAATATTTTTCTGGAAGACATTCATCCCACTGAATCAAAATTTCCAAAAGCCTTGGTGCAGGAAGAAGACCTCCTTCTTGTATCTCCTTTTCTTCTTCTTGCACCCTCTTAAAATTTTTAATATCCCCAAATTACCCCCTCATTTTAAAAAGAAAAAAAAAAACTGAAAGTCCTCTGCCTTGTCGTAAATAGTTAATTTTATTTAGGAACTTTATGATGGCTTGTGATTGGAGGTCAGTTGATTTTATGGACTTTATGTTCTTCTGAATTGACAATTCATTTCTAGATTTGATGGTGCTTTCCAAAATAAACATTCTAAAATATATTAAAAAACATTTTTGAAATAAACATTTTAAAAAGTATCCTGATCCAATTTGTTTTTTTCAGAATAGTCATCAAAATATGTTTTAATGTTTTCGGAATGGTCCAGAAAGTATTTCTTAATCGGGTAGTACCTTCCGAAATGACCATTTCAAAATATATTTTTAAATACAAATGCAATTTAAGACATAGTAACACCCTCCCCAACGAGAACCACCATCCTCCACCCTCCCCATCCACAACTACGTCACATTATTAACACTTAAAATTTACCTCAACGCGAAAAACACTCCTTGAAGATGGAAGTAAGGTGCAGAGACGCAACCCTCAAAGCTCAATGGTCACTCGACTGTGCAACAAAACTGGGAGAAAGGAGCAGATTGGAAGCAGCTTAAAGATGGAAACGATAATGAGTATGCAACAATTTTAGGGTACTGAGGGGTAAAACGGGTATATTAGGAAGGAAACAAATGATGTAGGAAGAAGGGTTTCACATTCAATAAAAATATAAATACAAAAGCCACTAAAAGTATTAGATAATTATTCTCAATTGAGTCAATTTTGAAAAATAAATTAATCCCAACTCTTTCCTAAGGATATGAAAGATCTAGAGAGTTTTACATACATCGAGTGAAAAGATGGTTAAAATACTCCTTTCATAGCCACGATAACTCTCCTTCTTGAAACTAACTTTGGATAGTGAATTACGTTTAGCCAGTTTTTCAACCGAATGTGAAATTCAAATTTAATCTTTTCCATCTACGAAGGAATAGGCAGTAAAAAAATATATATTACTCTTATTTGAAATAAGATTTTAGGAGAATCAAACGATAAATGCAGGACGTCCGGTGTAGTCAGAGTAGCCAATAGATATGTTGGACTTCAAGAGCAATTCAACCATCTTATGTTCTTACAATTTCGCTATTTGCAAAAAGTGCAAGATTCACGTATTTAGCCTCAGATACTCTAATGATGATTAGAAAAGGATGAAACTATTCTGAACATTGGCTGTTCAGTACTTCAGATTGCTCGGTGACTAACGTCTTTTGGTATATCAAACTCAAATGAGGAAGAAGAAAAACTGCCCGCAGCACTGATGAAGAGATCTGAATTCATTGAAAACAATCATCTTTAATCTCGTCATATGTCCATTATTTGAAATCTAATTAAAAAAAAAAAGACTGCATTTTCACCCAAGAAATTTACCTTTTGCAGCAAAATGAATTATATCCAAGACAGTAGGAAACTGCAGTCAAAGAAGAGATTTCCACGTGAGTTGACGAAATCAACTACTCTCCCTCAAAGCTAAACACATGGCATGTGATGCGCCAATTGCAACTGATAAAACTTTGTGAGGTCCTAATCCGTCATCGTCCATTAAGAAGTTGACTTCAACCGGGGATGGTTGAACCGGTGGTAGCCCAGGAACTCCTAATTGAGAATCATTAGCATTTCCCCACATGTACAACTTTCCATTATCTGTTCAGAACAGAAAAGACAAAGCTTAGTTTTGTGGTACGATGAATTTAAATTTTGTTTAGCAAGAACTTAGTATGATAAGGAAAATGAGAATTTTCGAAGTTAAATTTTGGCTAAACCTACAACTTTGACAATTGATTTGTAAATTGAGATCAGCTCTAAGCATTTTCATTATTTACATCACTACATAATTTAATCGCAATATTTCATCAGATCACTATTTACAGCAAACGTCCATAAGAGAGAGAGCCAGCTCTATGCATGTCTACATATGCAGAGAGAGAGAGAGAGACGGGAGTGGGGATCAATAATCTAACTGAAGCTTTCGAGAAAATATGACCGAATTGAAAGTGATGATGTAATGGCTGATGAAACTCTTATATTTGATTTTTTTTCCATATGTATAGAACCCAGTATGAATCCTATATCTATTTCATGGTTTCCACTAGTGTGAATTGATTAAACTATCACAGATTTTTGAAAAACAATCTTGAATGAAAGAATTAAAATTCTTACTAAAACAATTGATTGATTAATATACTGGTTTTTCTATTAAGTTTTTCAGTTTTCAAGATTTGCACAGTTTTGAAACACAACCAGAAGAATCAAGAAAACACTTGTATGCTGATAAAAAGATAAGCTAAGCTGATTGGAACAGTTAAAAAACAGAACAAGAAAGATCGTGTTGAAAGATACTGCGCTGAACAAAATTACTTGAGCAGAGAGGGAAAGAGAGATTGAAAGCACAGAAAAGTTTAACCTATTAAAAGATGGTTTTAACATATTAAAAGCCTTCCTCTATAACTGAACATGGTTTAAGTAATCTTAATAGATTAAAATGAATATTAATCAATTAAAATGTTCTCTATTAAACAGATAAGAAAAAATTAACAGATTAAAAACATCTTTTAATCAATTAAAATTTTCTTATTACCATGTTAAACACTGAAACAATTTCAAGTAGCTTTCTAAAGTTTTATAAGATCAAATCATAAAAGAGAGACTTAGCAAAGATATACTCTAGTTAAAACAAACTCCTCTAAAACAAAAACACACTTTCTAAACATCTAAGTTTTCAATCTTCAAGGTAAGATGCCTGGATAAGTTTGGATTCATCAAATCTCTGAATCTTCATCAGTTTTGTATAGCACAATAACCTCAATAATGTCAACAGCTAATAGTTGTATTGGAAATTGCCATATTCTATACTTGTGAGATGTTTACTTATTAGCATTAATTATCTAGATATTCTTGATATAATTTTCTACTATAAATAACAAAGTTCAGCTGAGATAATCAACCTCTTAGCCTATTTTTCTCATATTTTCAATCTTAAGTTAGTATCAAAATGGGTCGATCATGCTTTGCTAGTTTTGCAATTGTCACTGCCATCCACCATTATCTCCATTGTTGCTGCATCAGTCATCAGCCACTGGCTGCCGCCGGCCCTCTTTAGTCAGCCACCTTTGTCAGTCGTTGACCACCATTTTGTCAACAGAACAACTTTACATCTTATCCATACGCTTGGCAAACCTCCTTGTCCTTGTTTCGGCCTTGTTTCTCCTGTTTCAACTTGGTTGACAGGCTCCTGTCTCATACTCTTCCCACACCACTGTTTGCCGTCTTTTGTAATTGGTACTAGTTGAAGAGTGTAGATTGTAGTTGTAATTCTGATTGCTAGTGAATTCTTCCTTCAATATGTCTTCCTTTTCTCAAAGTGGATACAAATGTCCTCAGTTGCTCTTATAAGAAAATTGGCCGCACTCAAAATAATTTCACAAAAGATAGAGAATTTGTTTAATGGAGTTTCTAGTACCTTCTCTGATCGCTATTGGTAGATCAAGGTCATTTGGAGAGTCGAATGTTCTCAGTTTCTGGTTCAACTCTATCTATAGGTATGGATCAAAACTTGGATTAGATTCATGGACTTGCCACATGTCAGGAATAATCTTCCTTCTGGTGTAGACATTGCTGACTCTTGGAAAATTGTAAGTACTAACTCTTGGGGCTGAATCTCTACCCCAAAATTAATTTGCTCAGTTATAGGTTCATTTTTGGAGGCTTTAGTTGGATCATATGACAGAACAAAGGGTTCACGATGGTCATCACAATCTTTTGAAAGAACTTCTAGGGAGCAGCAGCACTAGAGGAAAAAGATTTAGTTTCAATGAAAGTGACATCAATGAAGATGTACACAAGGTTATCAAACTCGAGAGTCTACGTAGACTCGTGAGAGGCCAATAGACTCGACTCGTGAACCCGACTCGTAGACTCGTAAGAGTTTACTTCGTATGAAAATTTAATAAAATAAAAAAAAAATTCATGATATCAATTCTACAATATTAAAATAAATAAGTTCATCAGCAAAATATTAATACTTAAAGTGATAAGAAAATTAATAACTTCAATAAAGTTTGAACTATTTCCACATATATTAAAATCTGAACATAACCAAGAAGAAGAAAAAAGTAATGTAGCCACGTTATACTCCACCAGAATCTGAAATTAAAGTCAAATTTCTAAAATAAAATTAAAACCTAAATAAGAGGTTGTCACTAGCCCCTAATTAAATTAATATACCCCAAGTGAAATCCTACTTGATAAAACAAAAGAAAAATGGAAGGAAGACCAAATGATGGGATGCGACTCCAAGCAAATGGCGAGGCACAGTGACGACAAGGTGATGTGAGGTCAGGCACAACGAAGTTGTGGCAAGAACGCGATGGTGCAGAACCTACATGGAGGGGTGGTAGATGAAGACAAAACGAAAATTTGAGGTCGTGTTCACATTTGAGGTCGTTGATTAGGGGTTTTTGGTTTTCGTTTTGGATCTTTGAGTTGGGATTTTGATTTGGGTTTCCAAAACAGTGATTGCAGCGACAATTTTTCTCGTCGTTTTGTGCCCAATGCGGACTAGGTGACTCGATTTTCAACTTGCGAGTCTACTCCGAGTCAACCGAGTTTGAACGAGTCTATTCCGAGTCTATCAAAAAACGAGTTTACGAATGAGTCAACTCGTGAAAGGGAACCAAACTCGTAAAGTCGGATGAGTTTGCGAGTCAACTTGCAAGTTTGATAACCATGGATGTACATGTTTTTAGATGAAGGACTATAACACTTGTAAACTTTTTGAGTTGCTAAATAACCAAGAAAGGCCCATAAAACATCATGGTGATCAAGTTTGTCTTTATTTTGGTTGTGGATATGTACAGAAGTTGTGCACCCAAATATCCTAAGAATGAGGCCATTTGAGATCTTAAAGTGAGGGAACAAATTTTTAAGGGTTTCAAGAGGACTTTTGTTCTTTAGTATAGTGAGGAAAGTCTATTTATCATATATGTAGTAATGAGAACAACTTCTCCCAAATGATTTTTTTTTATCTTTCCCTTGAAAGAGAAGTGTTTGGGTGGGGTTAAGCAAGTGGCTATTTGATAGAACTATGACCACAAAAGCAATTCAAAACAGCACAGCGAAAGATAGTGTATAGAAACTGTATTATCGAATGTGTGAAAATGAGCAAAACGGTGGTATGACAATATAGAATATCTCCAGAGTCTATGACTCCTCCAGAGAGATCACTCTCCTTACCCTATTTCAAAACAAACTTCCGTCCCCCCTCTCTCTTTCCTCCCTTCTCAAATACTTGTCTTCTTTTGCCACGTCATTACCCTCCTAACTAATTAATATTCCCTGGGCCTGTTTTCTTCCTCCTAGAGTAAACCTTCCATATCTTGGGCCTTCCACTAACATGGCCTTCTTCACCATCTTTCTCATGTTGTATCAGCCCCTCCTCAAGTGTTCTATCACTATTTCTCCTATTTAGCATTGCATTCAGTGGGAGTATAGACAAATGAAGAGTAATGAATAATTCCTTTGGATTGAAAATAACTAGATGCATATTGGTTGAAATAATACCAAGCATAGTCAGAACTAAATCTTTTTATGTTGATCTAAAATTGATTTTGAATCATTAAATGAAAATGGGAATAAACGTGACCACGTCAGATTGTTGTTCGAGCAAATAGAACCATGTAACTCTAGTGCAATCATCAATAAACATTACAAACAAATGTGCCCAAAAGATATTAGATATAATATATGGTCCCGATATATCACTAAGATTACCTAGATAGGTTGTTAACTTCTATTATTGCCAATGGGAAAGATACACAAGTGTGTTTAGCTAATTCACAAGCCTCACAATGCAATTTAGGGGTATCTACAATTTCAAATAAATGGGAAAATATTATTTTTAAAACAAAAAATGATGGATGTCTTATGTGACAGTGGTATAACTAACGGTGTCTTTATTTGATACATTGAGCATAGACATGGGTTGGTCAACTTTGGATTCTTGGATTGGTTCTTAATAATAAAGTCCATTTCTTTCTTTAACAAGTCCAATCCTCCTCCCCGAGACTTGCTCTTGTAAAATGCACAAAGATGGGGAAACATAGCAAAGCAATTGAGGTCATATGTTACTTTTCTTACGGAGATAAGACTTGTGGAAAGCTTTTGGACATGTAGAACATTTTTAAAAATAAGTTTGGAAGATAAACAAATATCACCATATCTTGAAACTGTAGCTAAAGAGCCATTGGCAACAATTTTGCTATTGCTTGAAGAAAGGGTACAAGAATGGAAGAGTTGAGGCGAGTATGTCATATGATCCATAGCTCCTGAATCCACAATCGAACGTATGAGCACACATACAAGAAATGTAGCTAAAGAGCCATTGGCAACAATTTTGCTATTGCTTGAAAAAAGGGTACAAGAATGGAAGAGTTGAGGCCAGTATGTCATATGATCCATAGCTCCTGAATCCACAATCGAACGAATGAGCACACATAGAAGAAACATTACTTGAGAGAGCAAGAGAATACAATTTAGAGGATTCTTAGTCTGCTTATGCAAGCTTTGTGTGTTGGCCATTGGAATGTTGTCATTTGTATTCTAAGGTACCTCAAAAAGGTTCGAGGACAAGGTCTGCTATATGAAGATAAAGGAAACATCTAAATCTCTTGGTATTGAGATGTTGGTATAGATGCTCTACTAATGGATATTGTGTTTTCCTTGAAGGAAATATTGTTTCCTACAAAATTAAGAAACTAAATGTATTGGCCTAATCAAGGGTTGAAGCTGAATATAGGGAAATGGTGTCTCTTACTTGTGAACTTTATTGGCTGAAACCAAGGTTGTCAAACTCAAGAGTTTACGTAAACTTGTGAGAGCCCAGTAAACTTGAATCCTAAACTCGTAAGAGTTTACTTGACAAGAAAAAAAAATAATTTATATAAATAACATCCTAACTCAAATAACTTTACAAATTAATACAACTTAAAAGTACTTTAAATAAATAAGTTGATACAAATATTATAAAATATAAGTTCAAATGTAATGTGTCTATGTCCAATCCTCTAATTAATCCTCTAATAGAATTATTCTATTTTAATTAATCCGTTTTTCACTACAAAGATAAAAAATGTTATAATATATGAATACACAAACACTGTTTTAAAAAATTAAAAGCTTTTTAATAGTGTTTCTTGCTAACAAGAACCTTTGCATAGGGCTGAAAAAGTTATAACTTATAAGTTATAACACTGTTTTAAAAAATATTATAAACTAAAACATACAAAATGCAGAGGGGGAACACGTGCAGAGGGGTGAGTGCGAACAATGTGCAAGGAGAGGATGACCCAACCGATGGCATGCGAGGCAACGGTGACAACGACTGATGACAATGGTGCCCACGTTGTTGACGGCAAGCACGAGAGACTACGTGAGAGAGGGTGAACCACGAGACTAGAGCCCTAATCTTGTGTGAGAGAGGAAGATGCGAGAAGAAGGGGCTTAAACACAGGGCTTAAAATTTTGTCCATCGAAGTCGCAAAAACGCCTCTAAAATCACGAGTTCATACGATTCTATCGATTCTGCAACCGAGTCTACTGATTCCACACGAAAAACAAGTTTGCTTCTGAGTTGATTCAGAAGCCATGGGTGGGAACGTAAACTCGTCCAAGTTAACGAGTTAACTCACGAGTTTGATAACCATGGCTGAAACAACTTCTTCAAAAGCTTAACTTCTATAAAATCCAAAAGATGTATTGTGGTAACCAAACTGCTCTCCACATTGCACCAAATCAAATATTCCACGAGAGAACTAAACACCTAGAAATTGACTGTCGTTTTATTTAGGAAAAATTGTAGACAAGAAACTTGTACTGAGTTTGTCGAATCAAATGACCATTTCGTAGATGTATTAACCAAGTCCTTAAGAGGACCTCTGATTGAGTTTATCTATTCCAAGTTCATACAATTGTATGCTCCAACCTGAGGAGGAGTGTTAAAATAAGTATTAAAATCTAGGTAGGAAGTAGTTTTGTTTTTTTATCAGCAATAACAAATATGATTAAATTGGGACAATAGGGTTGTCCCAACCCTTGTACAAAAACACAGAATGGTTGAAAGAGAGAACAAGAACCTATTACATGGATATCTTTTCCACGAAAACTCACTATAGCCAGAAGCATGCCTATATTCTCAATCCACAAAACCTATCAAACCAAATTTCGGGTTTATACTCAAAATTCATCCACACAAGAAATCCTAGGGTGATATAGCCAGAACCTGGGGAAGATTCAAGAAGCTATAACAAAATCATGAATGTACAACATAATACAGGCTTTGTATCACAAATTATCTTCTCCAAAGTTTGCATTCCCCGTGTACCTATGAGTTGTACCTAGGCTTTAGGGTTTAATCTTAAGTGTAAATCCTTCGCTGTGTGAAATTACTCTCTTTTACGATGAGTGTTAAAATAACCTGTATACTCTTTGAGTTTCCTTGTGACCTTTCTAAACATATCCTATATTTATAGAAGTGGCAATGTGTACTCAGAAAGCCATGAGTGGGTTGGTGTCCTCACGTTTTATCTAAATAGGAGATAGAGATATATAACTTTGTACACTCGTGTGAGCTAAAAGTGGAAATGTAAATAGAAAGTTGGTCCTTTATGTAAATATATTTGGAATGCATGAGTCAATGTGTTGTAGGAGACAATCTTCACAATTCAAATTGTTTCTTTTGAAAGCCATGTGTTAATTTGTCTACTTCATTTATTTATGTCATTTGATCTTTGTGTTACTTGAGTGAGTCTTGCACTTTTATCTTTGTTTGGTGCTTCACTTGTCTTTATGTGACATCTTTCTCTTGTCTTGTTTAGTGCTGCATTGGGCATTAAGCTCTTAGACACTAGATGACACACCACAAAAAAGAAAAGTTATTTATATATTAAAATGAAGTTATGCAGCTAACAAACCAACGCCCTATTACTAAAGTGTACTCTAGAAGGAATAAGAAGGTAACAAACCCAAGTGACCCACATGTCAGTGAGTTAGGCAGTTCTTAGAACGTTAGGGATTAATGGGTATAATAGCATGTAAATAAATTGTGATAGCAGATTTTGAAAACTTGTGAGGGAAGTGCTGAGACTTTCAATTTCTCAATAATCAGTAAAGAATAATTGTCTCTTTTTCTCACTATTCACTCTCTCTACCTCGTTGTATTGTCGAGAGAATTCCTTTAATTCTTACTACCAGTTTTATCATAAGTAGGATATGTCAAATGAGGTCAGTTTTACCCGTCAAAGCTGCTGATGAAGAACCCCCACATGTAATATATATAATATGCTCTTGAGATAAAGCCTCAACTACAGCTGGTATCTTCTGATTCTGGATAGATCCATGGCCCAACTGACCTTGTCCACCATGGCCCCATGAGAGCACTTTCCCGTCACCTAAGGAAAATTAAGAATATAGATATAATCATATAATCTATGTGAACGGAAATGAATAAAACAAACTTGGTGAAGTATCAGCATACCAGTTAATGCTAGGGAGTGATATCCACCACTTGCTATTTGAATAATTTTAACATTTTCAAGGCTGGGTACGGGCCTTGGCTTCCAACCACCAGTCTTATCACCTCTACCAAGCTCATAGTTAGAATTTGCTGACAAAACGCTGACTTTATCAATTTTCCAAAACCAAAAGCAATGGATAAAAGAAGTTCGCCAGACTTCTACAGAAAATACTGGGAAAAATTATATGAATGAGAAGATAATTACCTCCCCAGTTCCATAATTGCCCATCCTCTGTCAATGCCATTGTGAAAAATCCCCCACAGGAAGCAGCAGCAACAGGGTAAGGTAATTCTTTTACCCTGGAAGGTATACTAAGTCCACCAGCATGATCTGGGCCCCGACCAGGACCAAGGCCCAATCGCCCATCCCCTTCATCTCGACCCCAGATATAAAGCTCTCCTATGTCCGATACAAACCCAACATCAGTCTCAAAAGGAACATACCATTTCATTTTTTATGTAGTTCATGCTAATGGACATTCCTAAGAAGAAACTCAAATTGGTGCGACAAAGTTTAACTCTAGGAGAAATGGATGTATAACCTTGAGATGATAAAAGGATGAGTAAAATAAAAAAAGCTGAACATCAAAATAGAAATCTCTATCTTCGAGCAACCAAGCATTGCATTTAAACGTCTTAAAAGAAAACTTTCAATACGCCAAACAATCAGATTTGACATGTATAATATAACTGCACCTTTATTGAATCACTTCTTAACAAAATTAGTGTACAGGGAGCCTGCAATATTAGGAAGATTTTCTATCCTTTATATCTTTTGGTAGATTGGTTTTGTATTCCAAAGTAAAAAGAAAGACACAATGTAACAGACAAAGAATCCAATCCACCACAAAAACAATTTTGTGCCGAAATAGAAATGGACCACAGTGCACACTCCGTTACATCATACTTTTGCATTTCAGAAATAGTTGAATAATAGTTGTAAATAGCTAGAATTCTTCTAGAATATGATGAGTTGTATAGTGATTATGCTCTTAATTTTCTGTTTTCCTTTTTCATTCTTATCCTCATTATATAGCAGTATACATGATGTACATTTTTGTCATCAATCTACAAGGGAATTTTATTCCAATGCCTTCTAAATCTTTATTTTGCTCTTTCCCTTTTACAATTCAGGTAAGAAAACACATGTTACAATTTGAAATAAGAAAATCACAACTGAAGCTATAAGCCAGATTGTAAATTCGGTAATTATCTTTCTTACTATTCATCAATCCAAATTTGTTTTAAACAATGCTGAAATAAAGTTCCAGCCATCATACAAACCTGATTCTGTGATTGCTGCAGTATGCGTTCCACTGGTAGCAATGTGTTTTATAGTTCCCTCCCAGGAGCCTTTTACCAATCTAGGAAATAACTCTCGGTGATATACTGAGTGTCCAAGTGCACCAAAACCACCATAACCCCTGAAAACTTCATTTTCATCCATAAAAATTAATTTTATTGAGAGGAAGGAAAGCATGAACCATAAAATTTAGGAACTTTTTAACTCCTCAAATTACAAAAGTATTCCCAGACTCAACAAAGTGTTAAGTTCGCATGGTAGAGTAAATTTATCTTGAAGTTAAGCGACGAATAATTTCATTTGGGACTAAAACTTTCTAACCATGCATAAAACTTTCTAACCATGCATAAACACCCTCCAGGCATTATATCAAACTTCTTTTGTGGCATTTATCAGTCAAGCTAAAACTAGCACAGTAAACAAAAACCAGCATTTCAACAACAGGCGACATATATTGTGAGAGAATTATATAATTAGTCAAGTTTGTTTCAAGTAGTTTCAGCTTTAATCATCTAATTAAATTATACAATAGTACAGCGATTCATTTAAATTATATGGTTGACTTTTTTCTCTTCTCAATTTGTCATCCCTTACCTCATTCCCTGAAAAGAAAGAAAGAAACTCCATGCACACAATGTAACAATCAGTTTAACCAATCAAATTTGGCTTCTCTGGAACATTAGACGATCAACTAAATCTAGAGTTGACATTAATCATCAAGTGCCTGATATAAGAAAACAACCACGCTTCATCCAATCAGAAATTTCATAAAGGTAAGGGTGTGGTTGATATCTATTTCTAATGATGTTTTTAATTTAATTAATCAATCTCCGCTTCACATAGTTTATATAAACAAAGAACGTCTTATATGCCTGATTTTAGAAAACAACAAAGAGATTCCAAAGTGACTAACTAGAGGTTGAAGGGATTCTGACCAGGTGAAGACCTCGCCGGCTGATGTAAGAGCAACGGAGTGCAAACCACCGAGGGCGACGGACCGAAGGTTATCGAGGTGAGGGTTCAGGGTGGGCACGAACAACGAATTCTCGTGGCCGAAGCCCAATCTTCCACCATCGCCTTTTCCCCAAATCCAGAGAGCCCCACCAGCGACGAGCGAAGAGTGGAAAAGACCACACGAGATGCCCACTTCTGGGGTTCGACACTTCTCCGCGTGGGGGAGGCGGCCGGGGGTTTGGGCGAGAGAGAAGGAGGATTTGGGGACGGCCAGGTTAGCAACCGGAGAAGGGTACAGGCGGGTCTCCTCCACGCCACCCCCGAGCTGGCCGGAGGCGCCTCTGCCCCACGAGAGGACCTGCAGGATGGCGGTGTTGCCGGCTGTTGTGTCGGCGGTGTAAAGGAGTGGGGGCTTCGGGGTAGCGGAAAAGTGGCGCAAGCCGCTAGTAAGAGTGGCTATGTTGTGATGGTGGCGGCGGCGGAAAATTGGCTTCATGTGTTTCGGTTAGGTTATTATGCTTTTTGGTTTCTGGTTGTTCAAACGTTTTGGTTATGCTTAGTACAGTACTACTGCTAAGGTTGCTCAACACTTATGGTGGCGGCTCTGATTTGGGTGCACATCGCTTACTTAACTACCTGTTGTGCGATGAAACCACCTTTCAGACTCCTTTGTTCTTTGTTTGAAGAGGGAACAGAGTTTACAACGAAATAAAGAAGAGAAAAATGTGAAACTTGAAGGTAAATGGAGAAAGTGAAAATTAAAACAAAATTAATTGAAAGCTTAAAATGGATGTAAAAAATTTATATTTATTTTAAAAAATATTTTTTAAAATAAAATGTTAAAATTTTATTTATATTATAATTAATTGAGTTTAAAAAAAATAATAATATGAATATATATATATATATATATATAATGTATAAAATTCTAAACGTTTAACTCCCTAGTATAAATAAATAATTGTTGCTTTTTCTTATAAGTTATCTTTTAGATTAATTTTTTTTCTTTTATACAGCAAATAATTAATATTTTATTTTCTCTTTTTCAACTTTCTTCATTTTTATTTATTTGTTCTTTTTGTATTTGCAAACTAACAAATCATTATGCTCACAAAAACGTATATTTATTCAGATCTTTAATAGTACCGGGTCCCAATTACTTAATCCTTGTACAAAGAGAAATATAGTTTTTTGCATAGATTTCTGAATAAGTTTATATTGGTGGTTTGGAAGAGTGCAAAAATCATTTGTATACACCTAGGGATAAAGTATTTACACTTAGAACTTTGTAAAAAATTTGTTGTGGCTTGAAGCATTTAGGTCAATGGAAGGCAATTCCACTTAATAAAGGATTATATGAATTTGCTTTTTCTCCTCAAGAGGACATACAAAGGGCTTTGGTTGTTGGAATTTGAAATTATCTCTTGGCATTCTTCATGTTTTTTCTTCGACAAAAGATTTTGTCTTGACTTCCATGAAACTCACACAAACTCAATATTATGTTCACATTCATGGTCTTCCTTAAGAGTTTTGACAGCTGAAAGTGATTTTCACAATAGCACGTGGAATTGGTACACAATTATCTTTAGATGATTATACTAAGAATAAGTCTCGAGGTTTCTTTGCACGTATCTTGGTTGTTGATTTGTTATATGATTTGCCTAATCTGTAAGACCCCAGAAATTTAAACAATTAAATAAATAATTATTTAATAAATACAGGTAGTGGAAGCCTTTATGGCATTTAATGTTGGCTATTATGATGTGAAATAGTACTAGCTCAAATGATTGAGAGTACCTAGTTATGTTGAAAGGACTTGGGTTTGAGTCTTGTGTATGTCAAATTGTGTGTTATTTTTATTGTGTATTATTTCGATATTATGATTGATCATGATGAGTGATAATATAATTTTAGAATTCTAGGAATTATCATGAAACATGAATTGGTTTAATTGGTTGTGCATTTGCTTTTGAAATTGGATGGTTGTGTGTTTGAACCTTAACTTAAGCAAAATAAGGTTCCTTTTTGCTAAATATGTTTTTGGCATGGATGGGAAGGGTCAGAAATCTAGCATTTTTCATTTGAGCAAGGGGTGAGGGAAGGAATACGAGTTTGATCGTGAAGGAAGATTTTAAGTTTTGTTTGATTGAATTATTGTTTACAATAAAAAATATATGACGCATTTGTTTTATATTTTAGAAATTTTGATTGTAATGGTGATTTGGTATCATTAAATTTTCATTTTAATGTTAAGTATGCGATTGATGAATTTGAGTGATACGAAATCTAATATAGCATGAATGCATTGAGATTTTCTTGATTTATGGGTAAATGATGCAAAGGAAAGGTTAGGGTTTATGTTTTTCTTTTACGGTAGCGTGACTTGGGGATGCATTCTAGAGCTTTCATTTTTTTTAGTTATATGAAAAGTGGATAAATGTGGTGTTATGGTATGTTATAATATTATAGGAGGACATTTTATGACATTCATCATATAGTAATTTATATAATATTAAAAGGAAAAAAAAAAGGAAACAAATTATCGGCTTTGGTGTAGAGTATTGAACACTAAATAGTTTGTTTTAACAATAATATATATATATATATATATATATATATATATATATATATATATATTTAAAGAAGGTTAGAAGTGTTGGCTTTCCTTCTTTTGTTTTGTTGTATTTGATATTATATATGACTTGTAGCTTTTGGGTATTAAGCTTTGGTAGTGACTAAACTTTTGGTATGCTGCAATTAGGGTTTTAGAATAATAGGTTGGGTTTTCTTATAAAAGATTGGATGTGGTATAATTAGTAATTTTTAATATATTATATAAGAGGGTAAGGGAATAGTCATAGAAAGTGGTTTATAAATGGGGATTGCAGAGGTGATTTTATCAATTTGGGTTGATATTTAATTAATTAACTTTAGTTGCATTTGACTCTAAGGATGCGTGTTTAGAATTCCTCTTCTAAATACGCCACATTTATTATTATTATTATTATTAATATATTATTATTATTATTATTATTTTATCTTATTAGTATTTTTTTATTATTGTTTCATTTCATTTTATTATTATTTTCATTTTTTTATTTTTTATTTTATTATTATCATTATTTTTGTTGTTGTTGTTATTTTTATTATGATCATTATTATTATTTTATTGTCCGTGCGATATTTTGGGGCAATGGTTATGTGTTCTTCCTAGTTTGTATATTGTTTGGTTGTCTAGGATTGTATTGGGTATAACACTTTATTTTGATGGTTTTATATGAATTTATAAAGTGATAGATGTGTGCTTATACTTGAATGATACATATGAGTTGTGATGTTGTAAATTTAAGTATCTGAAGTATATGAATGCGTAATTTTGGTTTCTGGATGTTTGAGAATTGAATTGTTGGATGCTAGGAACTGAATTAGAGTACCTAAAACCAATAGTGACACATTACTAGTGTAGTGCCTAACGGTGCAGAGTGAACTATCAAGCGATAGCAAGAAATAGGGAAGCCTTGTTTGTCGTGGCGCCGACAGTGTTGTGGAATCGCCAAGCGGTTTGCACTGTCATTTCGCCTGGTGGCGCTTAAGTTGTGCCAAGCGATAGTGCAAGTGGCATTGTGTGTTATGGTGCGTTTTGCATGACTTGTTGTGTTGGGTCTGTTTTGGGATATGCTTGACCGTATCACGAGCGGGTAGGTTCGTGATTGGTGATGGAACGTGTGGTTAATATGAGCGGGGAGGTTCATATTAGATATACTCTCGTGTGAGGATACGAGTGGGGAAGTTCGTATGTTCCATGCTCACACTTGAGAGTTGCTGCGAGCGGGGAGGTTCGTAGCTGGATGAATAACGCGTGTTGGACTACGGGCAGGGAGGTCCGTAGAGTTGGACTACGAGCAGGGAGGTTCGTAGAGTTGGACCACAAACGGGCAGGTTCGTGGAAGCATTTAAATCCCTAATACTAGCTTAAGTGTGTATCTTATATAGGGCAATGTGTTTTTCTTAATTTCGTTTTAATGTGTTGCGATCTGGACTTAGACCAAGAGATGCTTGACTGTCTCATGAGCGGGTAGGTTCATGGTTGGTGGTGAACACGTGATAATATGACCAGAAAGGTTCATATTATGATGCTCTCGTATGAGGATACGAGTGGGGAGGTTCGTAGCTGTTGGATCACGTGTGTTGGACTACGGGTGAGGAGGTTTGTAGAGTTGGAGTACGAGTGGGGAGGTTCGTAGAGGCAAGACCACGAGTGGGCAGGTTCGTGGAAGCATATATATCCTTGGTCCATGGTAAAGAAATTGTGGATTGGAAACCTTAGGGCAATAAGGTTTCTTGGTTAAGCATTGACTTAAATAAAGTAATTTAGGGTGAACTTCTATTTATTAAATTATACGTTTATATTGTTACATGAGCTCACCCTTCTGTGCGTGTTTGGCGATGATCATGTAATTCGTTACACGAGAGCATATGTTGTTTCTGGTGGAGCTAGTGACGCTTAGAGTCAGGGAGGGGATAACTTAGGAAGTTTTATGGACTATATTTGACTATTTTGTAAACATTTAGTTGATCAGTTTTGAATTATGTAAACCTGGAGTTTAATTTATGGTTTTGAATTTCGAGACATTTTATTAAGGTTTTAATTTTTTCGCGTTTTGGAAAAGAAATTTGAAAAATAATGGCATATTTAATATTATTTTACTTTATTTTATTTAAATCAGTAATATTCGACCGTAATGTTGTTAGTTTTGAAATGGTGAGTTTAGCCAATAAGGGGGGGTTGAATTGGCTTTATAAAACTTTTTCGAAAGCTTAAACCTTTTTTCAATTGAATCTAATGGACTGGAAAGTTTGGATGTAAATGCAGCAGACCAGTACACTTTCAGTCGATGAAAATATAAAATAGCAGACTAAATTGTTCTTGAAGCTATAAAACAGTAGATTAAAAAGATAATTCAGTTGGCTAAAATACTGGAGATTTATGCAAAATGCAGAATTCGCGAATTCAACTCAAACAACAATCTTTTACATACAAGACTTGTTCCAATCAGTATTTTTAACAAGTATACAACCTCAGATTACACAAGAACGCATTAAATCACACCAAAAATTAAATTGCTTGGTTTTCTTAAGTTTTTAAAGAGTTTCAAAGAGAGTGAGATGAGGGAAAGAGAAATGCACAACTGTTTTTATACTGGTTCACTCAATCACAAAGCTACATCCAGTTTACCAGGACAACCTGAGCCTGGTTTCCACTATAATCAAAAGTTTTCCAAATCACACACTAAGATTACACTTTTGAACAACAAAACATACAAGATTTTTGACTCACAAAAAAATCTAGAGGCACAAGAACATCCAAACCAGATGGTGGTTGTCCCTAGTCAACCATACATGTGTTTTTTAAGCTACTCACAAGCCAAAATGCCTCCAAGATCAACCAAGATCTTCAAAACACGAGTTCTAGCCATGTATTACAGAGAGAGAGTTTTCTAGAGATGAATGACAAAATTTCGTGCACAAAAACTCAGATTCGTACCTCTGCTCGCGAAAACACAGCTTATATAGTCTGGTTGAAGTGAAAATAGTCGATTGAATTTTCCGTACAATTAGTTGATTTCACCTAACTTAAGTGAAATCAGTCGATTGATAAATAATTCAACTGACTGAATGGATTCATACCAGAAACTATATACAACAAGCCTTTTAACTTGTTAAAATCCATTTTAACAGATTAAAAGAGACACACTAAGGCACACAAGACACCTAACCTATCTCATATAGCCTACCAACAAGATATAACACTAACACATTACATTTAATACGTTATATAAAGATTTAACACACTAAAACTTAATCTTCAAGAGGATCTTCATCAAACACTTAAGATCTTCATGCATATGGCTTTATCAATTCTTTGCTTCAAGCTTGCTTGTGCCAACAAATGTTACATAATCAAATTTTGGTGGAAAGATCAAGATTTGCATTTATTTCTAATGGTGAGTGTGAGAAATTTCTTCTATTTTATTCAAATTGTAAAATGGTCATGATCTATCTGATTGTAGGCGGTTACAATAGGATGCCAATGTCATTTCTAGTGGGGAGAAAATAGTTGGAGCAAAAATATAACAACATTACCTTCCAAAGGTGGTTAGTACGAAAGGTCGAACTAAGGGCTCTTTAATTATAGTGGTAAAGCCTATGGTGAAGCCTATGATTCAGTCTTTTATGGTGCAACTTGTTGCTCAATCACAATTTGAGCCAATGGTGGATAATAATGATAATATTTGTGTTGTGAATGGATTTTATCTTATTAAAAATTTAGTGGTGGTGTGTAATGGAATATGATTCGTTGGTTGGTATGCCATCTTTGGAGGATATTAGTTTCATTAGGAATAGTTTGCAGCGTTTACAACAATTAGATTTAACTCATAATAGTTCACCGACAATTCTTAATCCTTTAACATCTAAGGAGACTTGTTTTGGAGAGGAATTGAAGATAGATTCCAAATGGGCTAATATGCTTGATGAGAGAAAATATTATAATACTGAAGATGATGGGTCAGTTCAAACTACAAGGAAACCTGGTAGGATTAGGCTAAAGAAAGTTAATATTAAATCTCTCAAAGCAAAAACTTTCAAAAATTAAAGGCCTTTTTTAAAATGTGACAAGATTGACTAATGATAAATTTAATATGCCGAAGAACTTTCTTTTTTTATGGTATATGGAGTTCAAATGGAATGATTTTCATGAAAGAAATCATAGTTTTTTTTTGTTCATAATAGTTTTTTCTTTCTTTATGTTTATGGTGTAATTTTATGATGGTCTAGTGTGGTCCCTATTTTTTTTTCTTTTTTTATTTATTTTTTATTATTTTAATAAAATTATCATGTAATGATCACAATATCTAACATAAATTTATTTGAAATTGTCATTATTATTCTCAATTTTTTTAGAAAAACGAAATTCAAAATTAATTCAACTCGGAAAGTACATTTAATTTTATAATTCTTATAACTCACAGTATGGTTTTATTAATTTGTCTACATGTACTCATTTTATTTGAAGGTAGATTAATCTTATAGATTTAATTCTTATATATTTTTTTAAGTTAATACAATTATTTATCTAAATATTTATTGTCTAATATTATTATACCTAAAAATAAAAAAAAATATATATATATATATATATATATATATATATAAAATCTTGATAATTTATGCTTATTCATTAATACAACTAAAATTCGAGTAATTTATTATTGTCTCCAGAAAAACAAAATGTTGCTTTGAAGATACAAGGAAAACTATTTAAAAGAGGTTACGATATTTAAATATACGTTGCTCGAGAGAACTTCACTTAAGTTAAAGGATTTGCAAATATAACTTTACTCTTATTTTCCTTTATCAAACTGTAACATTCCATTTAATAAACTTAATTAAATGAGATATCACATACAATATAATATAAAGAGCCACAAAATAAAATATATTTGTGTCAACCATTATAGTCATCCAAAAATATACTTAAAGAAGAACTAAGGCACACCACAATGCCATGAACAGAACAAGAATAAAAGTTTGACAGTTATCCAAAACGTTTGCTCATAGAGTAAGGGGGATCAAACCCAAGGTTAGCTACGTTGCGGAGTTTCCATCCCCTGGTGATCAGTAGGGGATTCCACATCTGCTCACATCAATAGATTGATGATCATTGCAAAAAGGAAAAATCACACACAAGACAAACACAAGCAAACAGAAAGGGTAAGCTAGAGTATAAATCATTTTAACATGTTATGGTACACAGATGCTTAAAACAGATCATAAACATACAACAAGATAGGCAAACAATCATATTAGCAAACAAGCAAGACTCTAAGACTCAATTATCCGAATACGTATAATCGGTCGGATTCACTGGATGCTTGCACTTGTGGTGGCCTCTACTGCTCTACAGAGCCATTGCAAATGGGTTTCACCCTACCACGCACAAGGTTAGACTTCAAACATCTAAGGCCATTATCCTGCCAAAGGCTAGGGCCTCCTACTTCTCTCATCACTTGAGTCAGTCTGCTCACGTGAGACTAACCGACCCTTTAGAGTTTTAGGATGCAATCCTTACTTGAATCCTTACCTAATTATATACACTAAGGCACCACCACGAAACCTTATTAAGAGGTTCGTGGAATTATGTCCATCACACAAGGCATCACCATGAGGTCTCACCAAGAGGTTCATGGAATTACGTCCAACACATACCATAGTCATAACCAATTCCTTCCTTATATTGTGCATTACAATTAAGGCTGAGATTGCATTGATATTGCAAGGTGTGAGTATAAGTACGCACTCTGTCATGACCGAAAAAAAGGAGATTCTCTACACTTCCTAATTCTTTCCCATCACCACTCCCACATACACACCTCCTTTTTTATCTCTATTTAAAAAAAAAAACATATTGAAGGAGGTAGAAAAAAGGAAGAAGAAAACATTCTCTACACTCTCTTTCTCTCATTACCACCCACAAAGACAATGAAAATTTTTTAAGGTACGTCACTCTCAATTCTTTCATCTTTTGATTTAGTTTTTTTTTTCAATTTTCATTCTTTTTTTTAAATCATAAAAAATATTTTTCCCCCTTTTTTTATTGTCTGCCCGGCCGCTCGCGTCGCATGACATCCAATTTAGACTTTCGATTTTTTTAATATATACAGATGATCTAAAAATAAAAAATAGCTTTCTTTGTTTACTCTTTTATATCTATTTGGTTGCTCACGTCGCAATGACATACGCAACTACTTTAAAATAACTTTAAGAAATATATTAAAAATTTATAAATGATTAAAAAAATAAAAAATAAAAGATTAGAAAAAAAGAATTTATTACAAGTGTTTATCCGGCCGCTCAGGTCGCATGAGACCAATTTTAAAATAATACTAAAATTAAAAAAAAGGTTTTCAAAATTATTAAACAAATTAAATCATTTTTCAAATAGTTTTCCAAAGAGTTTTTCATAAAGAACTACGTAACCCTGATTCTCCATTCACATGGAGATACGTAGGAGCGAGGATTAATCCTCGTCGGGCCCAAAAAATCAAAAAAATAGTTTTGTTGTTTTTTGTACATTCTTTTATTAATATTTTTGGGGAAAATTAAATATTTTGAAAAAACCACATAACTTTTGCACATTTAATTAAAGGTACCGTCTTAGAACGGGCGTTGTGGAGTGTTAATACCTTCCCTACGCGTAATTGACTTTCGAACCCAAATTCTGATTTTTCGCAGACCTTGCTTTTTTTTATGGTTTTCCATAGTTTCCTATAATAACTATGGTGGCGACTCCAAACTCTATTTTTTACAAATTTTATTTTTTTGGTTCGTCTGATCGTCGCGATTTCAGTTGCGACAGATGGCGACTCCACTGGGGAAGTTAGAGAGTTAGACCATTTATTTATATGTGCAAGATTGATATGGTTTTTCTTCATATTTTTTATTTCTCATTTTTTTTTCTTTTTGGGTATGTGTATTTTTATCTCTTTTTATATTTAATAATAATTGTATGTGTATATTCTTTGGTATTTGGAATAATTATCAGGTAGGGGCTTGGGTATACATTGTATTATCCCTTCACACACACACACATTTTGTTCATTACATGAGTGAGGCCCTATACCAGGGTCTGAGTTGCTTAGAATTAGAGGGGATTGTGTAACAGTGTCACAATGGATGTACTTCCCAAGTGGTCATTGTGAGAACCCCAGCTAGAGTTTGTTTGCTTCATTGGTACTTCCACTTCTTGTTGTTTACCAACTGTTGTGGGAAATTCCATGAAGTGGACCATAGCTCTAGTGACCTTGATATTTAGGTATTAGGGAACTATCCTTGTGAGCACATATACTTTCCCTTAGAACTTTAAGCATCAAACCCATGTTAAATAAAGAAAGGCATTAAAGGGAGACTATTTGCGTCCTTTACCCTCACCTTTCCTTGTATATAATAATAAATTCATCACAATCACACCATTATAAAAAGAAAAGAAAAAAGGCCTTTAAAAGTTGTACCGTACCTGGCCAACTTAACCAAATAGTAACAATAAACAATCACCACATATATACCGGAAACAACCCAGGTACCCGGCTCAAGCCGACATAGGCCTAACCGGCCTAAACCCATAACCAAAGTTGCTAAAGGAACGACCAACCTAGGACAATACACGAATAAGGATGACATAAGCCAACTAGAGAAGTAACCAGATCATACCATTCTAAAAGACTTAATGAAATCAAAGCCCACAACAGTCGATACTAAGGGCCTGGGCCAAAGTCTAGGCCCACCTATAGCGCAAACCATGGCCCAACCCATGGAATAGGCAAACATAATTAATAATCTATAAATACACATGGACCCCACGAATTAAAGGTATGCATTCATTACTCCATTAATCACCTGATTTGACTTTTTGAGAGCTTTGGCTGACTTAAGCTTCAGAGTCCCTTCTGTAGGTAACCCCTCCCGGGTCCAAGCCGATATATGCTAAAGGGGAAGAAGCCAACCGAGGAGATAGCGGATATGGGTAAGGTCATACTTGTGCCTAACTGATCTTATTTGTTCTCTGCAGGAACAATTGGCACCCACCGTGGGGCACGAGATAACACCTTACTACCCGTTTTTCTCCGAAGATTGTTTCAACCCATAGTAGAGCTAGAGTTAACAAGCAAGTTGACGCTGGCCCTTCAGGACCCACTAACATCAACCCGGATCTGGCCGCCATCCTCGACGGTCAAGCCAAGATGCAATAGGAGCTGGCTGATCTGAAGAAGCACAGCGCTAATGAGATGGAGGCACTACGACACGAGAACTCTCGCCTCAGGCGAAAGATCGAGGCCGATCCCACTCAAAAGGGAAAGGCCAAGGAGGCATCTGAAGCTGCAAGGTCCCCAGCCTTCCAGCCCACAGAAGAAGAGAACGAGTACAATCCTAACCCGCACACTTTCACCACCACCCAACAAACTCCCATTATCTCAGCCCATCTCACCTACTACCCCTCCACCCTCCCAGGACACGCCGCGACCCCCACCCCTGCCGCTACCCTCCCCACCACTCAAGCTCCATACAACATGCCCACCACCCTACATGCTACTCATATCCCACCATACAACCCACACTACTTCCATACAACCCACATCCCCCCTCACAACTTCACCTCCACCTTTCCCACCCTTGTCCACCATCCTATTCCCTCCCACCCACTACCACCCCACCAACCCAGACGTCGCCACCCCTTCACCGACTTCGCCAACACCCCCCTTCTTGCCCAGTGGGAACCCTTCACACTGGACCGTTACACTGGTGAAACCAACCCCGACGAACACCTTAAAGTCTACATCACCCATGTCGCCCTGTACACCTCCCAAGACGTAGTCTTTGCAAAGCCTTTCCCACCACCCTCAAAGGCCCTACTCTCGAATGGTTCACAACCCTCCCACCCTACTCTATCGACAGCTTCGACGCCCTCTCACACATGTTCTCAACCCATTTCGCTGGCAGCCGCACACATCAAACTACTACAATCTCCCTCCTCGGCATCAGGCAAAAATAAGGTGAGCCGCTCAGGGCATTTATTGATCGCTTCAGTAAGGTAGCCCTTCGCACCCCACACCTCAACCAAGATATGATTCTCCAATGCATGGCTCTCACCCTTCAACCTGACCCTTCGCCAACAATGTCTACCTTCATCCATCTGCCTCTATACACGAGCTAAAGTTGCGTGCCGCCGACTACGTTCGCATGGAGGAAATGCAGACCCTCCATACTAAATTCTGCAATGATTATGCACCCACTACTGCCAACCCCACCCCACCACCCTCCCGCCCTGATCCGAGACCACGGGAGCCCCGGTAACCCCGCTTTACCATATACGCTCCCCTCAATGTCCCCAAATCTCGTCTCCTTGATGAGGCCTTATAAGCCGACCTTATCCCGTCGCCACGCAAGACGACCACTCCCCCCAATGCTGATATGTCAAAATACTGCCGCTACCACCGCAATCATGGCCACACCACGGAGGATTGCAAAGCACTCCAAGATAAAATTGAAGAATTGGTGCGTGTTGACCACTTCCGTCGCTTCATCTGCAGAGAGGATCATCCCTCTCGATCCCGCTATCCTCCTCGTTTCGACCATAGACGCCTTTCCCACGACTCTCGCCATGATAGACGCCCCAACCAACCCACCAACCAAGATCCCCAACCGGTTCGCACCGATGTTACCCCTGTCGACCCCTCCTTACGCGGCACTATCAACACCATCTCTGGTGGTTTCGCTAGTGAAGGATCCACCTCTTCCGCCAGAAAGAAACACCTATGCCATATCCAATCCATTAACCACATTACCCATTCCCATCATAGACGCCGCATGCCTCCCATCACCTTCACGGACGACGACTTTCACGGCCTAGACCACCAACAAGACGACCCTATGGCCATTACAGTCAAAATAGAAAACTACGCCGTTAAAAAAGTCCTTGTAGACCAAGGCAGTTCTATTGACATACTCTACTGGGCAACATACCAAAAGCTCTAACTCCCAGACACAACCATGGTCCCATATTATGAACCAATCTATGGCTTTTTTGGCGAACAAGTTTCCACCCGCGGCTACATTGACCTTCACACAGTCTTCCGTGATGGAGCCCAAACCAAAACCATTCTTATCCACTTCCGCATCGTTGACGCACCCACATCTTATAATGTCCTCCTTGGCCGTCCCTCGCTCAACACCCTTGGCGCCGTCGTCTCCACCCCTCACCTGGCCATGAAATTTCCCTCCCCTTCTAGCGACATCCTCACCATCCATTGCGACCAATGCTTGGCACGCGAATGCTACATGGCCAACCTACGCCCACAACTCCCTATCCAGCAAACCAATCACATCGAGCGGCCACCCGACTCTGGGATCGCTTTGCCGGGTGACGATCTAGACCCCAGAGTGGGCCGAGATGCCCATCTCGAACCTGTCGAAGAAACCACCCCCTGGAACTTTCGAATGGCCACTCCATCAACCTTGGCACCGGATTAAACTCTGACGGGCATGCCATCATCACACCCGTTCTAGTTGGCAACACAGACCTTTTTGCTTGGTCAACTACTGACCTACCTGGAGTAGACCCTCTAGTAGCATCCCACAAGTTATCCATCTACAAAGAAGCCCGTTATATCTCCCAGAAAAAAACGCAAGCTCGATGAGGAACGACGCCTAGCGGCTAAGGCTGAGGCCGATAAGTTACTGAGCGCAGGATTCATCGAAGAAGCTCATTACACCACTTGGCTTTCCAACGTAGTCCTGGTGAAGAAAGCCAATGGCAAGTGGCGGATGTGTGTTGATTACACAGATCTAAACAAAGCCTGTCCTCGAGATGCCTTCCCTTTTACCTAACATTGATCGACTTGTTGATGGCGCAACGGGAAACAAAGTTCTCAGTTTTCTCGACGCGTATTCCGGTTACAATCAAATCCCCATGGCCGCATCTGACATGAACAAGACCGCTTTCATCACAGACGATGCCAATTATTTTTACAGAGTTATGCCTTTTGGCCTCAAAAACGTCGGAGCGACCTACCAACGGTTGATGGACAAAGTTTTCAGTCACTTGATGGGAAAATGTGTCGAAGTATACGTTGATGACATGGTTGTCAAATCTCCAAGCCATCACCAACACGTGCAGGACCTCTCAGCAGTCTTCTCCGCATTACGCCAATACAAACTTCGCCTCAACCCCGACAAGTGCGTATTTGGCGTCGACAGCGGTAAATTCCTCTGATTCATGCTAACCCAGTGCGGCCTGAAAAGTGAAAAGCAATCATCGAAATGCGTAGTCCCACCAACGTCAAGGAAGTCCAACGCATCATAGGATGCCTTATAGCCATTTCTCGCTTCCTCCCCAAACTAGCTGAACAAACCCAACCCATCATACAACTCTTTAAAAAATCTGCCAGGTTCACGTGGACTGACGACTGTGAACAAATTTTCCAAAAGCTGAAAACCACCCTTACCTCACCACCTATCCTCCACAAGCCGGATACTCATCAACCCTTGCTGGTTTATATCACAGCCACCGACCACACCGTCAGTGCCGAGCTGGTTCAAGATGTAGGCGGCACGCAACATTCTGTTTACTTCGTCAGCATAACGCTGCAAGATCCTGAAACCAGATATCAAATGGTGGAAAAGTTGGCCCTATCCTTGGTACATGCAGCCCGCCGCCTGCGCCCATACTTCCAAAACCACAGCATCATCGTCAAAACTGATTACCTAATTCAGAAGATATTGCAAAAACCATACCTGGCAGGACGGATTTCATCTTGGGCCGTTGAGTTGTCCGAATTCAACATTCGTTATGAACCTCATGGCCCCATCAAAACTCAATGCCTCCTAGACTTTGTCAATGACCTCCAATAGACACCCACAGAGGACCAGTGGACACTTCGTGTAGATGGTTCTTCAAATCCAAAAGGTGTCGGCGCTGGCATTGTGTTGGAAGGCCCCAACGATATCCTCATTGAGAAATCCCTTCACTTCGCCTTCAAAACATCCAACAACCAAGCTGAATACGAAGCCATCCTCGCCGGCCTTTCCCTAGCCCGCAAAGTTGGCGTCAAATCCCTAACATGCAAAACCAACTCCAAGCTTACTGTAGGCCACCTGAATGACGAATTCCAGATCAAGGACCCCACCCTTTTACAATATTACCATCTAGTCCGTGCAGTCATTCAATCCGCTTTTGATCAAGTCCGCATCGAACACATTTCTTGGACCGACAACATCAGAGCCGACATCCTATCCAAATTAGTCTGCACCAAATTGAAAAGTCGCCACCGATCCCTATTGCAACAGACACTATCCACCCCTTCCATCACAAACACTTGCCACAACCTAATCCACACCTCAGCCGACAATCTAACCCATTCCCAAGCCCACAACTGGACCACTCCTTATATCCAATATCTCTGAACTGGCAACCCCCCACCAGATACTGACAAAACTTGGTTGGCTAAGGCCGCCAGATATACCATGATAGGCGATGATCTTTACAAACGTGGATATGGCCAACTGCTTCTCAAATGTGTCACTGTAGAACAAATGTTCTTGGAGAACTTCACGTTGATCTTTTCGAATCACCTTTACAACACGTGTGCCTTACCTTCATTCCTTCCATCATGTCTAGACTTTGGAATGCCAACCTCATCTAACATATAGTCTATAAAAAAACTCAATTGTTTCCTCAGCTATATATCTCTCGATAATTGATGCTTCTGGGCAATATGGAATTTTCACATACCACTTCAATATTTTCATGTATCTCTCAGCTGGGTATATCCACTTAAAAACATTGGTCCACATATTCTAATTTCCTTTACCAGATGAACTATTAAATGGACCGTGATGTCAAAAATGAAGAAGGAAAATACATCTCTAGTTGACATAAGATAATGATAGCTTCATTTTCCAAGTCATCTAATGTGGTAGGCTCAATTACTTTGTGAAAAATACTATTAAAAAACATACAAAGACGAGTGATGACATATCTAACACTTTTAGGTAAGATGCCACAAATAGCCACAAGGAGAAGTTGTTGGATGAGAACACGACAATCATGAGATTTTAAACAAACAAATTTCAAATCTTCCATTGACACAAAATTTCCAATACCTGAAGAGTATCCTAGTGGTACTTTCGTTCCTCCTAGACTATCACAAAAGCTTATTTTCTCAAGTTTAGACAGAGTATGACAGGCAGGAGGTAAAAATGTCTGTTTACCGTGACCTTCTAGTTGTAACTCCAAATGAAGACCCATCTCAACTTGATATTTACGAGAATTAATATTGTCCTTGGTTTACCTTTGATGTTTAGCAATGTTCCACATGCATGACATCTATGCAATGCTTGACATCTAATATAACTGATTCTTTCTTCCAAATGCTTCTGCCAACAACTTTCTTCTGTGTTTTTCCAAACGCTCATAAACTTGTTCTCTAGTTAAGGGTGGCAGTAGGATTTTTTCCTCCTGACATCCATTGAAAGCATTTTTCAATCGACGATATGGGTCATTACGTCTCAAAAGTCTTTGATGACCAATGTAACAAGTCTTCCTCCCATGTTTTAGTTGATGATAACTTATGTTTTCTTCACATATTAGACAAGCATAATGTCATTTCACAGTATAATCGCTCAAATTTCCATAATTTAGAAAGTCATTAATGGTGCAAAATAATAAGGCTCGCAAATTCAAATTCATTTTTCCATATGTATAAAAAACCTCAACTCCTTCATCCCATAACAATATCAAATCTTCTATCAACGGAGTTAAATAAACATCAATATCATTTCTAGGTTTCTTTGGTCCAGATATTATCATAGATAACATCATGTATTTTCTCTTCATAGCCAATCAATAAGGCAAATTACAAATGATTAGCAAAGTCAGCCATGAACTATGCTTGCTACTTAAATTACCAAAAGGATTCATGCCATCAGTTGCAAAACTTGGCCTCAAATTTCTTGGATAACTCCCAAACTATGGGTAGAGGGTATCAATTTTCTTCCATTAGGGTGAATTAATTACATGTCGTAACAATCATCACCTTTTCTTCCCTTTGCATGCCACTAAATGTTTTTAGCATTATCAGCATTAGTAAATAAACACTTAAATTGAGGTATGACATGAAGATACCATAACACTTTTGTAAGAGGACTCTTTTTCATGTTATCTTCATCATCGCCATCATCCTTAACTTTGTATCATGATACTCTTCATCTTCGACACTTAGTCAATGTTTCAAACTCTTTTTTATAAAGAATACAATCATTGGGACAAACATGAATTTTTTGGTACTTCATACCCATTGGACATAATATCTTTTTCTCCTCATATTGACGGGTTGGTAATGTTTTACCCTCTGGAGTATTACATGCAACTCACTAAAACTTCTATCAGTCCACCCATTTTTAGCTTTAATGTTAAATAATCTTAATGTCGCTGACAAACGAGTGAAACTCATACAATTGGGATTTAAAGTCTTTTTTGAACCATCTTTCAATGAATCATAGACGCGTGGTGATATTAAATTTTCATGTCCAATATCTTAATCATATCTTCCATGAGATCCTCACAGTATGGATTAAACACTTGACTTTGAGATATGGTTGGAAGGTGTAACTTCACCATGCTATGTCCACGTTGTATAACTCTTTAGGATACCATCACATAGAAGATGTTCTCGTATCAACTTAAGTTCTTGTCGTCTCCCGTTCAAACAATTAACCCAGGGACAATAATATTTTATTTAAAGCAGCCCCATGTCGTTCAACAAATTGTAGAAAATCTTCAACGCTATTCTCATAGACATCACTTATTCAAATTGCATTCATCCAACTTCAATCCATTATTACACAACATGAGAACTTGGTTTAAGAAAATATTCCATATCCCCAAACTACTTAAAGTAATCATGTTGTTTATAGGCATTCACTTTATGTAATGTAATAAATTCTCATTCTCCAAAAAATATTATTCTAGAAAGTAATCTAATACTTTCCAGACAAAAAATATTCTTCTCTAAAAGTCTTGATTTGACCTTCCAATTCTCCTTTTCTACAATATTGTATATATTAGAATATTAAAACAAATCTAGAATGTGCCAAGTTACGGTCATTTTCCAACTCGACATTCCAAAGTTTTTCTTATTAAATCAACTCTTTTTAAGGTTTTAAGGGTGATAAGTCCCTTATCTCTAGATTTTCTTAGCCAATTGCATTGGTTTGGATAGGTTTAAGTGGTTAATTAGGAGTTATTAGCATAGAATTAGTTTAGTTTGGTTTTTACGCTAGTTTTGCAAAAGTAGCTTAATTAGGTGTTTTTAATGCATTTTTAGTGTATACCTTAGAAGTAACAATAGTTAGACCTAGTTTAGCATATATGTCTTAAAATGTAGAAGGGATTGTGAGATGAGGTACTAATACACTAAAAATGGTTTACATGTGGATTTCCTTAAAATAGAGCAATGGTGATACTGTTATGCAAAAAGTATTGGGTGAGTCACCAATTAATATGTCAGTGGTCACTAGTAATTAAATCCAAAGTTTACATATATGTGAACTGAATTTGGTGGACCAATTATCTCGCATAAATTTTTATTATGTTCAATATACCTTCCACATATGTTATGAAGGTCATGTAATTCACTATAACTGGTTTACATGTTCAGTACCTAACAACAGGCTACAGTTCATATTGTTGTGCAAAAAGTAATGGGCAAGCCACCGTGTAATACGTCAAGGGTCATAAGTTAATGAATCCATAATTATCATGTCTATGAGATGGGATTTGTGGGCCAATTAAGCCAGAACAATTTTTATTAGGATTGAATATACCTTTCGTAAATATTGTTAAGGTCTTCTAATACACTAAAAATGGTTTCCATGTGGACTTCCTTAATATAAAGAAATGGTGATACTGTTATTCAAAAAGTATTGGGCAGGTCACCAGTTAGTATGTCAATGGTCACTAGTAATTCAATCTAGAGTTTATATATATGTGAACTGAGTTTTGTGGACCAATGCTCTCCTACCAATTTTTATTATGTTCAATATACCTTCCACATATGTTATGAATGTCGTGTAATTCATTGTAACTGGTTTACATGTTCAGTCCCTAACCACAGGACACAATTCATATTATTGTGCAAAAAGTAATGGGCAGGCCACCATGTAATACGTTAGAGGTCACCAGTTAATGAATCCATAGTTATCATGTTTGTGAGGTGGTTATACTTTTATTCAAAAAGTATTGGACAGGTGACCAGTTATTATACCAGTGGTCAATAGTAATTCAATCCAAAGTTTACATATATGTGAATTGAATTTTGTGGACCAATTCTCTCCCATCAATTTTTATTATGTTCAACATACCTTCCACATATGTTATGAAGGTCATGTAATTCAATGTAACTGGTTTACATGTTCAGTCCCTAACCATTGACCACAATTCATATTGTTGTGCAACAATTGATGCGTAAGCCATCGTGTAATACGTCAGGTGCACAAGTTAATGAATCCACAATTATCATGTCTGGGAGATTGGATTTATGGACCAATTAAGCCAATGCAAGTTTTATTAGGATTGAATATACCTTTCATACATGTTATTAAGGTCTTCTAATACACTAAAAATTATTTACATGTGGACTTCCTTAAAACAAAGTAGTACTATTATTCAAAAAGATTGGGTATGTCACTAGTTAATGTGTCAGTTGTCACCAGTAATTCAATCTAGATTTTGCATCTATATGAACTGATTTTTGTGGATCAATTCTCTCCCAATGAGAAATACTTCACAATCCAGGTAAGAGAAATTAGATATAGAAATTGAAACATTCAAGTAACTATTTACAAAAAGTGTTTGTGTTTTACAAAAATGAAACTTGCCACCACACACAACCACTAGGCTAAATTGAACTAATGGAAAGCAATGACAACCCTAACACCACTCCAAGGACAACATAAATCTTATAACAAAATGGGATTTTTTTTAGGTTTCATGAATAACACCAAAACTTGGACATTTCGTCTTCCGTTTAAGGCCCAAAGCCCATGTCAGCAGCTCCTCGCCATAGAAATCACCGAGGGTTGATGTGGCACAAGTTGAAGAAACTGGTGCGGCCTCCGTTGGGCGTGTAAGAATCGAGGTGGCCCTCGCGAACTACGTACGTGTTCTTTGTGTTCTACATAAGAAAGAAACCCTAATTGTTTGGGTGTGGGTGTTTGTAGTCTGCACGATAGACAAACCCTTTCTCCTTTAACTTTTCATCCGTTGCCATAGTGTCTCTTGCAAAACAAAACATAAATTAAAAAATTAAATCCAAAACAACTACCAGGTCAAGTAATAAGAGAAGGAGTTAAAATATTGGGAGTCAGAAGATCATTTTCCTTATCAGAGGTCGAAGGCATCAAATTGAAAATAAAAATAGCAAATTTGTGAGTCAATGCATAACATATGCTAATTTATTTATCTGCATGGAAACTTGAAAGCCTCCCTTTGTAGGAATGATGCCAAAATCTAGCAACTAAATAAACCGCTGAAAGGTTCATGAATGAGACTATGTCGTGCCTGTAGAGAGTGCAAGCAATTGAACTTGAAGCTTCTTATATTGTTTATGATGAGCTACTGGCCCTTGTAAAATCCATAAACCATTTCGAAAATTGATGTTTATATATGTAACCACGTTAGTCAGAATGAAACGACTTTATTATTAACAGAAAATGAAATGTGATGTTTCCTAAACAATAAAATTGCCCCGTAGCAAAATTCTAAACCTAACACAACCCTTTTTGCTTGAAAAGGATAAATCATTGGAGACACCAAGGAATCTAATTGCATCTAATGGATCCAACATTAATATTAAACAAAGAAAAAATGTTTGATTGCCCATTTAAGAGGAGTGTACCTTTGACAACGACCATACATTTCCTTTCCAAGTAAACAGTGCATGGATTTGTAATACTCTAGACGGATATTACTTGATAGACCAAAATATAATTAAAATAAATTTTCATCATCTTATACATTTTCCAAGCGCGGTAAAATTTAAATTTCATTAACAACTTATAAAGCAACAATACTTCATAATTCATTTAATACAAATCCAAAATCCAAAATCTCTTAACACAAAATACGAAATATTGCAAAAAATTATTTCGCTAATAAGATTCTTCAAGCTAGCCCTCACTTCGACTTTATTGATAAATTGAACACATGTTAGTCATAATTGTTATATACTAATTGTGTGTTAGTTGTAACACTACGCTTGTACTAAGGTATTTAGTTCACTATTGGGTTTCTTATAAATAAAAAGAAGTAGACAATTACAGACCCTTCATGAATGAGGACTACTAAATTCTAATGGGACCTACAATGAAGGAGAAATGGTTAGTGATAGAGGTCGTGCCCCAACAAATTAAAAAAATTAAATGCAGTATGCGAAAGTTCAATTCCCAGATTCAAAAACAACACTATAATACAAGGGGGGTTTGGCAGATTCAGTTTCAACACAAAATTTAATTCACAAAATTGTAGAGAAATTTAACAGTGATATGAAAACATAATGATTCCTTGATTCGATTGAAATTCCACCAACCACAGATTACCAACTTAATTGTTCTATTCGAATTTGCTCTCATGAACCCTAACTAATCAACTAAGCGAAAATTACCATGGATTCATTATGTCATTAAGCACAACAAGTTTCAGGCAGTTAAGACCCACAGATTGAAGCAAGCTATGACAAAACCATAAGCATTAAGCATGAATACGAGCCATTAATGTGCACACATGAACCCTAACTAATCAACTAAGCGAAAATTACCATGGATTCATTATGTCATTAAGCACAACAAGTTTCTGGCAGTTAAGACCCACAGATTGAAGCAAGCTATGACAAAACCATAAACATTAACCATGAATACGAGCCATTAATGTGCACACATGAACCCTAACTAATCAATTAAGCGAAAATTACAATGGATTCATTATGTCATTAAGCACAACAAGTTTCAGGCAGTTAAGACCCACAAATTGAAGCAAGCTATGAAAATACCATAAACATTAACCATGAATACGAGCCATTAATGTGCACACACGAATTTGAGATTAAGCATGCATAAAAAGCGTGTTTATCATCAAAACGCAACCTGAAAACAGATGCAATTTCGAATACAACCCAAAAACGACCAACAATCTCATGGTTTCATTTAAATTTCATCAAGGAATCAATGTAAAATGTAAAGTCCACTATTATTTAGTGCCCTAATGTTTAAGTGCTACCACACTGTTGGGCCTAAAGGCTAGCCCATAGGGTGCAAAGGCCCCTAAAGCAGCCAAGTCCCTCATTTGCTGCTCAATCTGCAAAATCAGTACCCTAACTCTTCCTTCATTCTTTTCATAAAGCCTCTGATAGGGTTTGGTCCTACGTCCCATTCGAGCTAGCCCAACCTCGTTCTCTCTTCACTTAAGTTTTTCATGAATCGTGCTCTTCTCTTTCTAAGTTGGTTCTCGTGGTTCTGTTGAGCTCACTATAGTAATCTCGTTATTTCTTTCTTTGTCACTGTTCTCAACTCTTGAGTTCACTCTTGAAGCTGCTGGGTTCGTTGAGTCTAGTGTCGAAGTAATTTGCTACACCCTTTTTAGGTAAGGGAAGCTAGGGTTCACTCTTTTAATACGTTTTTCTACTTGAGTTACTGTTATTTCACCATGGTATGTCTTGTGTGTTGTTGTGAACTTGTGAAATGCATTATTGGGTTGTTTGGATCTTGTTCGTGGGGCTGTGCACAAGAGAACAGTGGTGAGCATTGGTTTTCTCGCCCAAACGAGCACGTCTTGCCTAGGCGAGACTAACAGGGGCTCGCTCAGGTTTTCTGCGTGAGCTGTCGCTTGAGCGACGAGTCTCTGTTTTGAATGAGGCATAGTCTCGCTCAGGCGAGGGGGGCTCGCCTAAGCGAACGCATGAAGCCACTATTTCCCTTTTCGAGCCCTCGCCTAGGCGAAGGGAGCTCGCCTGAGCGAAAGGACTCTCTCGCCTGAGCGAGACCCTTCTGCCTGAGCGAGGAGCTGGGCGAGGAGTGCGTTTGTTCTGTGGTTTCTTTGTTTTTGGATGTTGGTCATATGTTTGGACTGATTATACATTTTAAAGCATGAATTGAGGGATTTGGTATGAGAAAGATGAATTATGGTTTGTGAGTTGTGAGTTTAACATGATTTGGGTGTGATGCATGTATGGAATAATTCATGGGCTAAAGGTGATGAATTTGGCATGGTTTTGGAATGGAAAATGATTGAAGGGTTGTTATAAATGTTGGCATGATAATTATATGCATGGCCAGTACATATTGGATGGTTAAACATGATTGGTATGTGGTTAGGGCGTAATTCCATAAGTCTCTAAGTGAGACCTCATGGTGGTGTCTCAGTTGGTCGGGACGTAATTCCATGACCCCTGTTAGTGGGAGTTCATTGTGGTGCCCTATCTATATAATTTAGTAAGGATTCAAGGTAAGGTTGCATCCTGACGCTCTAAGGAGTCAGTTAGTCTCACATAGAGCATACTAACTCTTGTGGTGAGAGTAGTAGGAGGCCTGAAACCCATTAAGGGTTAACCTTGTGTGTGGGGGTTGGGACATTGTAACATTTAGCTTGGGGAAGAGCAGTTCGATAGAGTAGGGAGTGTCCACCACAAGGCAAGCATTCGCTGAATCTGACTAATTATATGTATCTGGATGAGTCGTGTCTAAGTCTTAGTGTATTGTTTGCAAGTCATAACATGATTGATTGGCACATGCATCATGAACTATAAAATTGTATGTAACTATATGATAAATCGTTTTCTACTCTAGCTTACCCCTTTTGTTTGTTGTATGTTCTGTGGTGTGATTTTCTCTCTTTGCGATAATCATCAATTTATTGATGTGAGCAGATGTGAGAGCTCCTCGTGGTTGGGAGGAAAATGATGATTCTGCTGCTTAGCTCCTTTGGGATGGTCTTCGTTTCTCCGAGTCTTGTTTAGGGCTATGGCCCGTGTACTACCTTGTTTGTTTTTAGTATCAATTGTTTACTGTCAATTCTTGTACTTTGTCTTGTATTGGCATCTTGGTGTGCCGTGGATTCCTCTAAGTATTTCTGGATATTGTAAGGAGTGGTGTTTATACTCCAGGACTTGTCTCTTATATTATCATTGTGACATGTCATTTAAATTAAAGTAATTATTTAAATGGGGTGTTACACAAAAAGCTTAGCTAGACATGAAAATGGAGCACACAAGCCCTTCAAAATGAGATTCACAAAAATAGGGCATCAAACCCTAACTTACAAAATCTCCAAACGCGATTTCAACATCAAAAGACAAATTTTAGAGCTTCAATTGAACGAAAAACATTGCTATGGTATAAAAATCGAAAACCCTATCAAGGAGTGTTGTTCCAAGTCAATACAATCCACAAAATGAGATGCCTAAGCTACCAAATGAATTCAAAACGTAAATCTCACATTGGGTGTTGTCAAATATGCATAAAAACGGTAAAAACTAGTGCAAAAACGTGAAAAACGAAAAATGCAATGTATCCATAAACATCATCCAAGCAATTCAAAACATGTCAAGTACTCAGTTCAACTCAAAGAGAGAATTGAAAGCAACATAACCTCACAAAATATGCACTGTATCACTTAAATCTCTAGGCTACTATTTACTCTCAAAGCACCCCTGAAAAACAAACATCAAACAAACTTGGCGAGCCTCTAGAACCAACAACTAAACCAAAACAAATGCAAATCAAGATCAGAAGGACTTTTCAAGGTTGCAATGGGGCTGAGGACAAGGTGTGAATCATATGGATAAGTAGCTAAGCAACAAAGGAAATACAGGAGCAATGGGAAATAAGTCACAATCAAGCATGAAAGTAATCCCAAACGCCAAATCTTCCGAATTCGGTTCTCACACAATGCTCAAATCCAAACTCCTTTTTATTTCTTTTCTTTCTTTTCTTTTCTTTTCTTGTCTCTTTTCACTCTTTTTTTTATACAAATAACATGCAGACAAACAACAATTTTGAAATCCCATCTGGGTATACAAATGAGAAATTCCAAGAATCAATAACAAGTGTGCGCACAACCACACTTATTGTGCACGACCACACTTAATTGAGCACCCATTCCCAAAACAATTCCAAAGCTCTAAAATTTCCTAAGGTAGGAAGAACATGGTTTTTTAGGCTAAGGGCTTGTAATGAGCTATAAATCAATGAAAAAGGGTACGCAGGCTCAAAAAGGGCTATCAACGGAAACAGTCCAAGGTAGGCTCATCTAGCTGTAGGCGTATCAGAATAGAATTGCCTAAATTATATCAAAACATGCATGTGAATCATAAAAGCATCAAAAAGAGTCAAGCCAAGGCCATTGTGCAAGCATTCAAGAGGCATATATCACACAACAATGAACAGAGAGTGGCTCAAATCCTCACACAGGGTAAAACAATTCAAAAGCAACTTGACATGCAAAGAGAAATCAAGATTATCAGTCCACAGAACAACTAACAACTCATCCTCCAAAAGTGAGGGAAGTGTCTCAAACAGAAAACAAAAATATAACACAAATTAACAAAAAGGAAATAACAACAAACAAACCCCCCACACTTAAAGTACACATTGTCTCAATCTAACTCAAACACAATATCAAACAATAAAAAATCATCAGATGGACCTAGACACATGAAATAAAAGTAAGGAAGGAGAAATAAAACTCCTTAAATCATGGTGAAACAGAAGTGGGGTCAAGCAGGGAAGTCTCTTTTACAACAATATCCACCAAGGCAGGGTTGCTGAGGAATGGCTTCAGATGATGCGCATTCACTTTGAAGCTCTTATCGGTGGACTGGATTTTGATTTCAACTGCACCATAAGGATAAATAACAATGAAAAAAAAAGGACCAATCCACTTTGACCTTAACTTACCACCCATGAGTCCAGGTCTGGAGTTGTACAATAACACTTGCTGACCAACAATGATTTCTTTTCTAGTTGTGGAGCTATCATGGAATCTCTTAGTCTTTTCGTTATAGATAAGAGATTATTGTAATTAATGTGCACACACGAATTTGAGATTAAGCATGAATACGAACCATTAATGTGCACACACGAATTTGAGATTAAACATGCTTCAAAACGTGTTTATCATCAAAACGCAACCTGAAAACACATGCAATTCAGAATACAACCCAAAAACCAACAATCTCATGGTTTCATTTCAATTTCATCAAGTAATCAATGCAAAAAGCTTAGCTAAACATGGAAATGGAGCACACAAGCCCTTCAAAACGAGATTCACAAAAACAGGGCATCAAACCCTAACTTACAAATTCTCCAAACGCGATTTCAACATCAAAAGACAAATTTTAGAGCTTCAATTAAACGAAGTCAACATCAAAACCCTATCAATGGGTGTTGTTCCAAGTGAATACAATCCACAAAATGAGATGCCTAAACTGCCAAATGAATTCAAAACGTAAATCCCACATTGGGTGCTGTCAAATATGCATAAAAACGGTAAAAACTAGTGCAAAAACGTCAAAAACGAAAAGTGCAACTCCATGGACAACCACCAAAGTTTAAAACGTGAAAATGGAGGTTGGAGAAGAAGCTATGCGGTTGCTGCATGCTAAAAGACCTAATTCTCATGGTCAAATAAATTATGCCACTAGTATTTACAAAAATGTCATTCTGCCACTCATAATTACAAAAATGCTACTATGGGATGAAAATGTTGGCCCAATGACGTGGACGGGCTGACTGGCATGGCGTAGACGTGGCAATGATGTGGCAACTCTCTTCAACTGAATATTAATGTCCAAGCTCCAAAATTGCTTCACCCAAATACCTAAAAATAATTAAAAACGAAAATTAGGCTAAATAATGTGAAATTAACCCAAATTCGGAACAATCACCCAATAAAGCCCAACAGATGAAAACACACTACAGATAAACAATTAAGCACTGAAAAATATCAAATGGGTACACAAAAGCTAGTGGAATGGAGGAAAATAATGACTCATCAGTTAGTTAAGCATAACTTAAAAGAAAGTTACACTAAGTATGACTAATGCTTCAATATATGGAGCTAAGTAAACATGTCTTAGTGAGATGGTCATCCATGTTGTAATGTGAGCCTTTATGTTTCCAAATCTTTGAATACTTTTAGGTTAAAAAAATTCATGCACCACTGGTCGACTTAGCTCCACACTTGTTGCATCCATTTACCTAAGACAATAAATTATAAATTAAGTGCAATAATTTTAATAGAGTAAATGTAGAAGAAACATTACTACTTACATACACCAAAGTTAGATTATCTATTTATTAATTATAAAATAGGGCCATACGTAAATTTATGTTTGACATGTAGGTAACAAACATATAATTACATCTTAAATGTAGTTAATAGACAAAAATTTACATCTAACCTATAAAAATTAGATGTGAAAACCTAATTTTACGTTTGGCACTTACAGGACAAACATAAATTTTAACCACTTAATTACAAAACTGTCATTGTACATTTTTCCCGTTTATTTCCCTTATGTCAAACGTAAATTCAATGACTAAAAGGAAGAAGATTCCACCTAGTATTTTTTTTTTTATTTCTTCTTCATTTGGTAAAACTTATAAAGGTGTACATTTCCTTGTAATTTTTTGGATTTTGTATAGGCATTATTGTGCTTCCATTTTGGCTAGCTTAGGGCCTCAATAGAGCCATACCTGAGATAACCAAGGCCTTGGAGTTAGGCCTCTACAAGTTGAAGAAGAATTCGAAGAGAGGCATGGATGGAAGTTCAACATCCAAAATAAGCCATTTGTAGGCTAAAATAGGCACTAGTTTTAGACCTTGTATGTGACGCCTTCAATCTTCTTAGTCATGCATCTCTTAGATTGATATGCAAAGGGAGCTATTGATAAGCACCTAACTCCTACCAATGAAAGAAAGTGTTTAAGGAAAATAAGTAGGATTAAGAGGAAGGTTTCTTTATTTTTTTCTATTAGTTTGTTTAGTTTTTATTTTAAACAAATTCTAAACTCATGTCTGTGTCTTGTGTTGTGTATGTTTGCTAATGACACTTTTTTTTTGAAATTGTTAAAAGAATGAAGGGCTTAGGAGGAGCTAGTCCAAAGAAAGTGCACTCACCACATTTTAGTGTGCATGAATGTTATGCAAATACAAATGACAATGAACGAATGAGTTTCAGAGATGAAATTACAGATGAAATTAAAGCCTTATAAAAATGTAAACAGTAGAAATAATGGTATAGATGAAACTAGAGGTATATTTGCTCAACTTATGCAACAAATAGGAACGGTGACAGTTCAAATAAAGAAAACCACCTCTCGTCGGCACCATCATACGCCTATAACCTAAACTTATCCCAAGGAATCTCCGATTTTGACAACTTCTATTATTTGACTTGATATAATTTTATTATAATAATGTACTATTATTATAATAATGTAATAATATACCTCTAAGTAAGATAGTTTTAAATTTTATCAATATATTACTAGAGGAGAGTTTTAAGACTAATGATTGATGGACACTTAATTTCTTTTCTATATTAATTTACTTTACAACTTTATGAATTAATATGTTATTAAAAAGTAGTTGATAATAGACATATTTTTTATATATTTATTTTGCAAGTTATAAAATAATATTTTATTGATATATAATATTTTGTTAAAAGATAGTTGTATAATACATTTAGGAGAATGCTAACTAGTGCCCTTAGGACACTGGTTAAGGAATCATTAATGTGCATTGGTACTATAATTTTTACATTGAAAACTGAAATAATTAAATACATTAATTAAAATAGTATAAATGTATATTACATTTTTTTTAAAGACCAAAATATCCTTTTAATTTTTAGACAATATGTTTTTGATACAATTAGGACTTTGGAATTTTTAAAGTCTCTACTCAAAATTGATACTTTAATTGTTTTTTTTTTATAATTTTAGATGTTTAACACATTTTTTTTCCTGATATTTTTGTTAATTTCAACTTTTTTATGTTTAATTATATTTAAGCATTAAAATACATTTATTTTATTATTTTTATTAATAAATATTAAATAAAATATTAAATACATATGTACATCATTTATGGGTATTTTTGTCCTTTAATTAAAATAAAATTACATTAATAGTTGTTAGGTCAGATTTTAATTAATATCACACTTAACTGTGTACTTTTGTAAAATTTCGTGTATATTAACTATCCTTAACCGGTGTCTATGGACACCCTTTAACAAGACCCATACATTTAATAGCAGTGTTAAGACGTATCCATTTGAGTTTTAATTGATTGGGACGAAGAAAACGAGTTGTCATTTCTCATTTTAAACACTGCTTTCTCTGTTGAACAGAGGGACGACAATACGCGAGGAACTATATAGACCCGTTCGCAGATTTGTAAAACAAAGCATGGCATTCCCTACCTCAATTAAAAAGAAGACTTTAATCAGACCATTGGCTTTAGAGCGAAAGGGTGAAATTAAAACAAATTCTATGGACTTAGAAATATGAACAAGTTAAAAAAAGCAGAGACATAAGTTCAGGATGTTTTATTTAGTCTGGCATTTATTTATTTATTTATTACACCCAAAGCATAAACACTTCTCTCACAAGGAGGAAAGTGCGGGATTTTTGGTGCACAGTTGTTTATTTAGATGCAGCAGATGAGGATGGAAGTTGCTCAAGAACAAACTCGTATGGGTGTTTCTGATTGACAGCCAAAAGCCTGTTCTTTGCTTCATCCTCAACAATCGCAACATTACCGCAGAGGCTGCTGCCAAGTGTACAGAACAAAAGCTTAAAGGTATTGTCTCGGACTCTGTGAATAGAGAAGGAACCTGGGAGTGTATGTGGGTAGCCTCTAACTTTAACGAGGGTTCCTTCAGGCAGACCCGGAACAGCGGTCCACTCAAGAGGGGATTCATCGTTAGGAATTAATTCGAAGCTAATGGACACTGGAGAGCCGTTAGGGATAAATAAGGATTTGAATGGGGACGTAATGGTCAATGGAAGCCCTGGATCGACCTCGATGAGAGATTGCACAACACTGAGTGGGGTAGTTTCGTTTCCAGTTTTGGTTCGTCGAATTCCACCGGCTACTGTAAATGGCGGCAAAATAAAGAATCTGCCACCATTTCTAACGATGTTACCATGCAAGTCCGTGACAGGTTGAGCAGTGGTTGAAGGAGGGTTGAAGGTTAGGACTGAAAGAAGGAAGAGAGCTAAAATGGTTGTACTCGCCATTTCGCTATGGAACAAATTAAGTCTTTTCTCTTCTTTGTTGAGTTGAGTTAACTTGTGAGAAGAAGCGAAGATGGGAAAACCCATTTATAGACCTACGATGGTGGTAAGGTGAACATATTTTATTGATTGAAATAATTAAAAAATCCTAAGACTTTTAAGCATGTGAAAAAGATGAAAAAAAGAAATAATAGTTATATTTAAATATATGTTTCGATTTTCTGTAAAATAAATTTATTAAGGTTTGGTTCTTTAAAAATAATTTATCTTTTATCTCTTTAAATTTTCAGTTATATTTATATAAAATGTCAAAATCTTTTTCTTTATTATTTACATAAAAAATTATTTCAAGATGAAATATCTATTTTAAATATTTAAATTTTATTATAAAAATGAATAAATAAGAAAGACTTATTTAAAATTTTTATTTTTTTGCTAAATATATCAATTTTGATATCAAACCAAAAACATTATTCATTTTCACAAACGATATTAATAAACAACATTTGACGGCTTTTAAATAGTAATTGTAACATCCCAAAAACTGGATAACCTCAGATTAATAAAACCTCACATACATGAATATTCAGAGACTATAGAGTTTAGAGTATGAAGATACATAGTACACCAAACATACCCATTTTACATGAAAAGAGGCCCCACATGGCCTAAAACAAAGTACACTAGTGAAATAGTAGTTTTAGGTCTTGTACAGACAAGAGAATCATAACTAGTCAACTTCTTCAGCGATGGGCTCCATAGTGAGCCCAATACCCGTCCGTAACCATCAAGCTGCAGCATCCCTATTATTGATGATCATCGCAAAGGAGAAAAACCACACACAAACATACAAGCAAGCAGAAGGGTAAGCTAGTGCACAAGATTTTTACATCATAACACTCAACATCCAATCACATAGTCAAGCATAAATAACGAAAAACCACACATGAGGTACCAAACCATTTAAAACTCCAATACTAGACTATCCGGATACGCATAATGAGGCACCACCACGAGATAGTGGAATTATGTCCTAGCAGTGAGGCATCACCATGAGGCCTTCGCAGAATTACATCCTTACTTTAGGCACTACCACATGGCCTTCGTGAAATTACGTCCTGGCCTTGAGGCACCACCACACTACCCTCGTGGAATTACGTCCTCCCGTTGAGGCACCACTATGAACTCTCACCTCGAGGTTCATGGAATTAAGTCCAATAGATGAGGCACCACCATGGACTCCCCCTAGGAGGGCCCATGGAATTACATCCACTGGGTGGGGCACCACCATGAGCTCTCACTACAAGAGTCATGGAATTACGTCCTACTCACACTTTGTACATGTTTCACCAACTAATCAGAAAGTTCCTATAATACCGACATCATGCATAAGCAACAAATCATACATCTCATGCTTCCCAATTCATACAACAAGCAACCATATCAGTGGGCCATTCACACCATAGAACAAAAATTGCCCCAGTCTCGCTCAGGCTAGAAGACCTCGCTCAAGCGAGAGATCCTCTCGCTCAAGCGAGCCCCTCCTCGCCTAGGCGAGAGCTCGAGCAATAGAATAGTGGCCCCTGCGGATTCTCGCTCAGGCGAGATCACGCCTCGCTCAAAATAAAAGTCAGTCGCCTGAGCGATAGTTTGCGCAGAAAAGCTTGGGCGAGCCTTTGCTAGTCTCGTGTAGGCGAGACACGCTCGCTTGGGCGAGAAAAACAGTGCTCACCACTGTTCACTCACGAAAACGCAGAACAAAAAAAAATCATACTTTCACCAATATCAGACAATCAAACCACGAGCATACTTCAAGCATATGATTCAAACTCAGAAAGCATACCAAAAATGCAAATAACTATAAACCCTAACTTCCCTTACCTGGAAATAGCTAGAGAAAAGGTTCGACTTCAACAGCAGGGACACAATAGTTCCAAGAACAGATGAACGAGCTGGAACAGAAAAACAGAGCGAGTTTTAAAACATCTCACAACGAACCCTAGCTAGAAACACGAACATACGAACTGAAAAAGGGATGTAGGAGTGGTAGAACACTTACACGAATCAAGAAGATGGGACATGGCTCACTGGATCGAGATTGGGGTTAAACCCTTGCAGAGCTCTGGGGAAGGAGATATGGGCTTGACGGCTGCGATTTCTGTAGAGTGAAGTGAATGGGTGAGACTAGGGCATATTAAGTCTGAATCCCCTTTTTGGGCCAGCCCTTAGGCCCAATCGATTGGGGCAACCCTTAAAATAAAAGGCAGAAAATAAATAGGTCTTACAGTAATGCTTTGGCATGACCATGACTTGCATGTAATGAATAATTTTGAAGAAAATAAAGTTTTATTTGCTTTATTTTGGTTGGTATTGTTTTTTATATATATTTTGGATTAAGTTGATAAGATCTAAACTTTTGAATACACATATAATAAGATTGTCTTTAGTTTGGTCTAACATTACTAAATGGTGTGATATTATTTTTGATAATATACTCTTTGAACCTTGAGAAATGAGGAACATGGTTAACTTAACAATTTATGTTTTAATTCATGTTTCCGAGTTAAATGGAATTTCTTATAATTAATAAGAATCTACGTCTTACTTCTAAAGTTGTTCATGCTTAGAATGATAATTCTTAGTCTTTGTCATTTTCTTAACAAACCATTCCAGATTTGGAAACCATTCAAAATTTGATTCTCACACACTTGATGTTTCTAATTGAACCTTGGATGGTTGTGGTACCCTTAATAAGAAAGTGGCTAGGAATTTCTTTCACGCTTCTCATTATTTATCTGATTGCAGAAGTTTGATTTGGAGGATTATACTCCTTTCGCAAAGATCTTGTTCTTTGGAAACTTTTACATCATAAAACTCCCTTAGATAAAGAAATTCAATTTAGAGGAAATAATATGTGCTCCATGTGTAGCCTCAACAAGTCTTTTGAGGTTCGGATATTGCAAGTAGCCCTTCTCTGAAACAAATTTGTGTAAAGTTATCATTTATATTCTTTGCAGGATATGAAAATTAGTTATGTTTGAACAGAGTCTAAATTTAGATTTTACCATACATATAATTTAATTACTGCTATATCAAAGGTTATAACTAATAGTCAGGACATGACGCTTTCTACTTAAGAGTGTTGCAACTTGACTTTGATACAAATTTTTCGATTAAGCATTTACCACTAGGTAAAAAGATGTAGTTCATAATAACACATGCATTATGATTCGATTGTGACTTGATTCACCTAACCTTTACTATGGGACAATCAATGAACCCAACAACAATTTCAGGATGTCAAGTAATTCTTCTAAAACAAAGTATGAGTAATAATCTTTTACTAACATTGTTATTTTTAATAATTACAACCACTATAACATTGAGAAGCTCTAAGAATAATATAATTGATTATACTAAGATCTAACTAATAACTTTGAAAGCTTTTTAAGCTTTTATTGTTATAATCGATTAGTAATTAGTGACTATGAGTGTGCTTAATTGATTAAAAGCACATATAACTGCTATAACTGTTATATAATTGACGTAGCAAGTGTTTTTCAAAAAATAGTTATTGTACTACACCTAGGCGGCTTAGCCCGACTATAGCCATAAGATTCGTCTACATAGCTGCCAAGGACGCAAATAATCACCATACGTATGCCGAGCAAATGAAAGTAACCAACCTAAACCACTATAACAGCAACCGGCCTAAGCCGTTAAAGAAGTAACCGACCTAAGCCGGTAACTTAAGGAAACTAAGCGAGAACTTGAAAAAATCTTAACATTACCAGCAAAACCCCTAAGGCCCGCGACAATCGAACTAAGTGACTTGGACTAAGGCCCAAGCCCACCTACCACTAACACAAAAAAGGCCTTTAACGTCACTCCAATAACGTCTGCCTAAAAAAAGCCCAACGTTAAAAATGCGCGGTGGCATTTTTGTAAATAATGAGACATTTTTAACGTCTGCCCGCTCCACGTTAGACGTTACTTAACGTCTGTTCAAAAACGCCCCGACGTCACTTAAAAAAGGACGTCGGCCCCCAGCTCGACAGACGTCAAGGGACGCCGGACCAGCGCGCGCCAGACGTCACTTAACGTCGGCCTCCCCCACCCCGGACGTCACTTAACGTCGGGCATAACACCCCCGACGTTAAGTTTTGCTTTATCTCTGCGCGAAACGCAGAACCTTCGCGCTGTTCATCGTTTTCGCGAGAGTTCCCGCCGGCGACGCCATATCCGACCCCCTCCAGGTGAGTTTCGAAAGGTTTTGGCCATCAAACTTGTTAGGGTTTAATTATGGGTTGATTTTACGCGTTTTGAACCGATTATTTTCCGTTTTCATCCCCATTTGCAGCGTT
>Ga0214542_1001423_pt1 | contig 48955 bp, 23 predicted proteins | sample CNSS1metaG_FD_160096 | JGI IMG/M metagenome (GOLD analysis project Ga0214542, IMG submission 160096) | Root nodule microbial communities from cowpea collected in UCLA plant growth center, Los Angeles, California, USA - CNSS1 | ecosystem: Host-associated > Plants > Roots > Nodule | place: USA... | reverse complement strand
GGGGTCCCCTTAGCTTTTTGGAGAACTTAGCAGGTGTGTTCGGGTAGTCGGTCTTGACCGACTACTTGGCTAGGTGGCTTATACTGGTGATGTCCGAATATTAGGTGGTCTCGATATACATTACTTTGGGTTAAATATGTTTTTGGTCCCTTAACTTTCAGTGAATTTTGGAATTAGTCCATTTTGAAACTTTGAACCAATTTAGTCCTTCATCTTTTGAAATACGTCGATTTAGTCCTTTTAATCAAATTTTGTTAAGTTTATTTGACATTTCAAGCGCGTTTCACAATAGTATTTGACCTAACATTAAAGCAAAAATGTGTCAAACAGTATAAACAACTGAAATAGAATTCTAACATGTGTACGAAACATCAAATAAACCTAACAAAATTTGATTAAAAGGACTAAATCCACGTATTCCGAAAGATTAAAGACTAAATTGGTCCAAAGTTTCAAAATGGACTAATTCCAAAATTCACTCAAAGTTAAGGGACCAAAAACATATTTAACCCCATTACTTTTACTTGGTTGATTCCGGTTAGGTGGTCTCGATATACATTACAAATAAGAGTAATAACTTACTACTAATAATGTTAATAATACTAATACTAATAATAATAATAATAATAATAATAATAATAATAATAATAATAATAATAATAATAATAATAATAATAATAATATAATAGTAACATATAATAATAACAATTATTATTATTATAATACTAATATTTGTTATAATTTTACTACTATCACTATAAATAATATTTATAATAATAATATTATTAATAATTAGAAATACTAATACTTATAAAATATTACAAATAATAATATTATTTATAATTAATATTATAGTTAAAATCATAAATAAATAAAAAAATAAAAATAAATTAACTTTTGTAGGATTTGAACCCGGGTCCTTTTGTACTAAAGTTTTAAAATGATGAAAAAGCTAATTTTTATGACATTTATCAATAAAAGAAAATGGGTAATATAATAATTTTGGTGGTAATAGATTTCTTAATATGTAATGACGTGTCAATAAAAGAAAATGGGTAATATAGTAATTTTAGTAGTAATAGATTTCTTAATATGTAATAGATATGTAATAGATGTGATTTATCATTAATTCAAATATATTTTATCTATACCAAACTCTCTTTTGTTTCACATTATTTTTTTTATTTGTATTAATCATGTAATTATTTTGTGTTCTATTCATATTGAAGGAGATACTTTGGTTGTCCTGATTTATCATCAATTAAAAAACGTTATGTAAACCAAACTTGCTTGTTTCTATCAAATTTATGGATGATGCTACGCTTTGGAATACTTGGTAGATGTTAAATTAACATTAGTTGAATATATCCTATCATGTCTCGACCATTTTCATAAAACTGATAAAATATTAAACATTGTTGTATAAAAGAACATATTAACATCGTTAAAAAAATTATAAAAAGGCTTATTTTTATTTTATATGTGTGTGTAAATTTGTGTACTTATTTAACTTCTAAATTTAACTTTTTAATTGGTATGAGTGTTTTAAAATGTTGTTTTAATGATTATTTGTTATAGATAGGCTTATTGAATAAGAGTTAGAAAAACATGTTAAAAGCATAAAGGTGCTTTGAGTATTTTAAAATGTGTTGATACAACATTAACTTACTAAAATATAAAAATGCATGTATAAGCAAACAATTTAATGTGTAAATAAAAGTTTAATTCATGTCCTAGAAACTGAAATTTGTAATGTTATTATTTGGACCAAGTATGTTTAAGTGGAGTATAAATTTTCCAATAGTTGAGTTTGTATTTCAAGATAAAAAAAAAATTGAGTTATAAAAACAAATTTTGTAATTTTGAATATTTTGAAAATAATTTCTCTATTTTTTCTCAGCCCACTGCAAAATTCAAAATTGATTTATGATTTTAGTGTTGCTTATTAGAATGTACTAAGTTAACTTACTCTTATACCAAAATACATCCAATTTAGTACAAAATATACTTAGATAGCACAAATAGATTATATATATATATATATATATATATATATATATATATATATATATATCGACCCCATCCAAGTTTGTTCAGCAGTATCATTAGGAATAATCATCGCGTTCCCAAGATATTTACGTCCATCGTAGGGCCAAGCCATTCTCAAGAAACATGGCATCGACCAGAACAATTATAGACCAAAGCGCGACACTGGCTAAGATGCGAAGAGAGATGCAATAGGAGATGTAGAAGGAAATGCAATACTAGTTAGAGGAATTAAGTCATAAGAGCAAAGAAGAAATTGTTGCTCTCAGGGCGAAAAATCAAAGAATTTGAAGACAGTCGGACCAACCCTCCCAGAGAGAAGAAAGGTCTCATGGTGAAGAAGAACGGGAGGAAACATCAGGTCGAGAGGGGTCTAGGGAATAGACCAAACCTACCAAGCTGGTATGAGGATGAAAGCACCTAGGAGCCACCCCTTTATGGATGGAATTATGAGCTAGTATGATGGCACTACTGACCCGAAGGAACATGTGGACGTCTTCCCCATACAAGTGGGATTGTATACCTTAGAGGACACAATTCTCTGTTGTGGTTTTCCAACATCTTTGAAAGGGCTCGTGCTTAATTGGTTCACACGGCTACCACCCAACTCCATCAATTACTTCGAAACATTGATCACATGTTTCGGTATTCAGTTTGCACCAGCAAACCTCACCATCTTACCTCTTTAGCATTAGTAAACATACACCAGGAGAAAGGAGAGTCTTTGTGGGAATTTATGGAACAATTTGGGAAGGTGTTGCTAAACATAAGCAATTTAAACCTCAAAAAGGGTATGCACCACCTCATAACAGCCTTGAAGCCTGGCCAGTTTGTCAATGGCCTATGCAAAAAACTTGTAACCAATTTTGATGAACTCAAGACAAGGGCTACCAAGTTCATGCAGATGGAAGAATTGAAAGAATTTCCCAATACAACTAAATCAGACACTCAAGATAAGAGACATTTGGAAAAGGAAAGGATGGTAGTCTCCAGGTCGGGCAACTAATTCAGAGACTCGAGGTGTAACATCCCGACCGGATATTACGAATTTTAAATAATAAAATTGAAAAATAATACGTTAGCGTCATTTATTAAAACATTATTTCCCAAAAACACTGGGAAATTAAAACTTTAATACATTATAAAGTAACTTCAAACTTCAATTTATAAAATCTGTTCCTGCAAAGAACAAATAAGATAAGTTAGGCACAAGTGTCACCTTACCATATAGTCCGCTATCTCTTCAGTTGGCCTCTTCCTGGTTGATACATGTCAGCTTGAACCCAAGAGGGGTTACCTGCAGAAGAGTCTCTGAAGCTCAAGTAAGTCAAAGCTTTCAGAGAGTCAAATCAGTGATTAATGAATGCGTACCTTTAATTAATGGGGTCCACGCGTATTTATAGAGTATTAATGATGTCTGATCACCTCATGGGTCGGGCCTTGACTTGGGCTCTAGCTTGGGCTATGAGTGGGCCTGGGCCCTAACCTAGGCCCTTAAGACCTATTGGACGCGGGGGCTTCTATTTCACTAAGTTTATTGGAGTTGCCGGCCCGGGCTTTAATCTTACCGGGTTTGCTGGCGTAGCCGGCCTAGGCCGGCTACCTTCTTTGACGATATGTATAGGTTAGAACCGATACAAGTTAGGCTGGCTCGGCCTAGGTTGAGTGCTTGGCTGCCTTGGTACATGCATTGTTTACTTATTTGGTCGAGTCAGGCTAGGTGTGGTACAAAATCTATTATAAAACCAATCCATATTCATAAACCAAGATTACAAGTCTGTAAAAATTCATAATAAAAACATCTCTATAGAAAAATCTCCCAAGCTAGCCCATGCTCCGTCTTTAAGCCTCACTAGATCCACTTGCAACATCATCTGCTCACGTATACCCCGTATACGATCATCGCCAAACACAAGCGGATGGGGTAAGCTAACAGAATAAACATATATTTACAATACATTATATATAACACAATCACACTAAAGGAATTCCATCCTTTGATTTCATACCACATGGCTACAACCATGTTAACTGTGTTCTACGTCTTCTACTAAGTACCTCAAGATGTCTTGTTGCCATACCTATCGGCCACTACCGATAGAGCATGTGCGGGAAACCATGCTACGGATCACACACCGTAAGGCCAGGTGGAGTTCCCAATACGAACATAGTTCGTAACGTCCCAAGACTACCAAACTCGTCAACTAATAACTAAGGAGGGCAATCTATCTGTTCCAATCCGTGTGGGTCACAACCAACACATTCACACCGACAACACTCGCCAACCTGAGCCACAACTCAAGAGTTCCTTGTGTTCATCTGCCATCCCGAGCCACAACTCAAGAGATGTTATTCCAAGCCAAAACTCAAGGAATACCATGTGTTTAACCCCTATCCTGACTCAAGAGATACGTTCTGAGCCACAACTCAAGGAACACCAGCAAGTCGACCTTTAAGATATCTTAGAAGCCTTGTAGATCACACAAACGAAGTCAACAACCCAATTCTGTTGCATCCAAAATCGCCTGGCGTTGCTCACAAGGCGCTAGGCGCTACCAGCTTCCACACCGTCTAGCGGGGGACGCGTACCGCCAGGCGCAAAGTGCCTCAGAAAATGCCAAATGCTACAGACACCACCTGGTGGGATTGCCCTCACCGCCAGGCGCACGCGATAATCCAGACCCTCTGAACACTGCCTCTCGCCTGGTGGGTTGAACCCCACTGCCAGGCACCACACCAGTACAACGAGTTATATTGGTTTTTCTGCACTTCAACCATTTTGTAATCCTCTGTCGCGCAATCACCCACCTCCAGAATATAAATTCCCTTATTAGTCATTGTATTACCACTGTTCTTACTCTCATGTGGTTCCTCCATCCCATTATACCAATGTTTGGTTTACTTAAGATCAAACCTACTCATCAACCATACAACTCATGCATCTCATACTAGCTTATGACTAAACCTTACTATTACCTGATAGTAATATATTTAGTCCATTCATACCCACACCTTAGCCATATATTATGCCCTATAAGCTAATATGCTATTTGTTCCTTATGCACAAGTTGTTAATTTCCATAAGTCAATCATCCGATCTAATAGCTAGGCTTATGAGAAATATGTACTAACCTCTGTCATATTTTATACTTCAGCCCCAATACAATTAGAATTACAGATTTCCAGTCCACTCATTTGTTCCCATTTTCCTTTCCTTCACAAGTTCCTCACCGACTCTAGAGATAGTACAACAGGATCATTTTCACTAATTGTTCAATATTATTCCATAGCAAGGTCATCACAACATCAAACTCGGACCCAGCACACTCAAAAATCCCCAGAACGCTTCTGGGTATTGCGTTGTCGCCTAGCGGCACGCTGTAACACCTGCTAAAACCTTCCCTCACTCCCTTTCCGCATTTCTTTGTCCAATCTCCTTCGTTTCAATCGAAAACACAATAGCAGGGGTACCCATAGTTGGGTGAACGAAGACGCGTCGCCTGGGGGCACGGAGCTCTCCGCCACGCAGTTCCTTGCAGGAACCTAGGAATACTCATGATCAGCATGAGTCGCCTGGCGGCTACGAGTAGCCCGCCAGGCGGTTTCTGGGATTTTTCCAGAAACACAAATATTGCAGAATTGACAGTTTACATACATTCAATTGACATGCTTTTCATACAGATTAAATATTACAATTTAAAAGAACATGTTCAGCTCCCCTAACCTAGATTCCTTTGTTAAAAATGGAGATTCTTGAGAGTTCCTCTTTGATCACTAGGACGCCTTGCACTTCCCCTCAATTAAGCTCCCAAATCCACTCAATCCTCACAGCACACTCTCCAATTTCGTATTCCTCTTACTATAACATAATGACAACCACAAAAACCCTTCTTCTTACCCAAAATTTGTCTTTTAATGGTACCTTAATGGTAGATTAATGCACTAAAAAGAAAATTGCCATTAATTAGAGTTTAATTACCATTGAAGGTCCATTTAGTGGTTGTTTTCCAGCCTCCCTTGGTTGCCCATTGTCAACTAGGGTTTCTCTACCCTTTTATTTTCATGCCAAAACTAATTTTAACAAAAAGAAAGTAAATTTGTATTTACCAAGGTTCAAACCCATACCCACTCAATTACAAAGTCAATGCACAACCAATTCAACCAATTCATGTTTCATGATAATTCATATAATTCTATGATTCATATAACCTGAGTATTTCCAACACCACCCTCAGGTGCTCAGCGTGTTCATCCCGATCTCTGGAATAAATAAGGATGTCATTGATAAACACAACAACAAACTTATCCAAACACTGTCAGAATATGCGATTCATATAATCCATGAATACCGTTGGAGCATTTGTCACCCCAAACGGCATCACGACATATTCGTAATGTCCATAACGAGACCGGAATGCCGTCTTTTGTACGTCCTCTGGCTTGACCAAAATCTGATGATACTCAGATCTCAAGTCAATCTTTGAGAATACCCCAGCTCCTCGAAGCTGATTTAATAGATCATCTATCCGCGGTAATGGGTACTTCTTCTTAATCGTGAGTTTGTTTAACTGACGGTAGTCGACGCATAGCCTGAAACTCCCATCTTTCTTCTTAACCAGTAGTACTAGGGCTCCCCATGGAGATGCACTTGGCCTGATGAATTTCTTCCCTAACAGATCTTTTATCTGTTTTTTGAGTTCTGTTAATTCAGCTGGTGCCATTCTATAAGGAGCGACAGACACCAGACCTGCCCCAGGGATGAGGCCGATAGTGAAATCCACATCCCTGCTTGGGGGTAATCCAGGAACTTCGTCAGGAAACACATCCGCAAAATCAGCCACCACCAATATGTTACGGATATGCTCTTCACTACTCTTTTTCTCTTACTGAGCTATCATCATGAAACAGGTAGCTCCCTCTCTTAGTTCTTTCATAGCTTCTTGAGATGAGATCAATTTTACCCCTTCAGTTTTTGGGAATATCAATCTACGTCGTCCATAATCCATTACCACATGGTGATTAGACAGCCAGTCCATCCACAATATCACATCCAAATCCTCCAACGGCAAGCAGATAAGGTTCACCTTGAACCTACGGCCCGCCACTTCGATCGAGCATCCATCACAACTAGTACTGGTTGTAACTTGCCCAGACGTCGGTGTCGAGACTACTAGCTCGCACCCCAAGTCATGAACCTCTAATCCCAACCTCCCCACACATGTATTGGAAATAAAAGAATGTGAAGCTCCCGAATCAAAAAGTACCCATACATTCTAACCAATCATTACACACGTATCTTGTATAAGATTACCTGATCGGTTTGTCTCGACGCTAGTCCGCGCAAACACTCTCCCCGTTGCTCTTGGCCTCTTTGTAGAAGGCAATTGTGGTCGTGGCTCTACGACCGTCTTCTTATTAGGGCACCTGTCCACAAAGTGACCGGGTTGATCGCACATAAAACACTTCCGCCCTCCTCCACTACTCCCTGCGTTACGAGCAAGTCTGGGGCAATCTCTTTTCAAATGTGCTCCCCCACACTAGAAACACGTCAACCCTTGTGACGACGTCTAAGGTCGATTATATGGCTTCTTCTGTTGTCTAGCCTCCACAACATTTCTCTGCGGTCTGGCTACTCGACTAGGCCCCATCTCTAACTGTTCCACACTTTTCGCTTGTTCCACTAAGAGAGGAAACTCTCGGATCCTGAGTGACACCAGAACCCTGAGCAGTTCATGTCGTTGACCCGTCCCAAATTTTCGACAACGTCATTCCTCTGTGATATTTTGTGTGTAAAACCTCGCCAGATATTCAAATCAGTTAACGTAAGCCTGCACAGTCATATTGCCATGTTGTAAGGTCAAGAACTCAGCCTCCCTCTCATGCTTAGCACTATTTGGAAAATATTTTTCCAGGAATCTCTTTTTGAAATTCTCCCAGCTCACTTCCTCCTCCCTAGTCCCCATTTGTTGCTGCATTCCAACTCACCAGTATTCAACATCACTCACCAATAGAAAAGTGGCATAGGCCAGTTTTTGTTCATCTGAGCATCCTAGTACACGGAATATCTTTTCGCACTCCTTGATCCACGCATCCGCGTCATCAGGAGTGGCCTTGCCATTGAACTTGGCTGGCTTGTGCCTCATGAAATCATCCATGCTGACAGGTCATGGTGCAGGCTGTGGTAGCACCACCTGTTGCGGCTGCATAGCGTCAACCAATCGGTGAATAGCATGGGCAATTTCATCAGCTGAGTTATTGGCACTAATTCTTCTACCTCTTCCACCAGCCATTTCCTAGTTTCTGGAACATAGGTATCATACACCATTATAGTTCATCTCGGAAAAATGCATTAGCAATACACACCATGCAATAACACACATCTCATCAGCTCTATAATTCAATCAATTTATATTACTCTCACAATCGCGTTAAGCTCACTTCCCAAGGCCCAAAAATCATTTTGAAATCATATACTTTGATACCAAATGTAACACCCGAGATGGATATTACTAGATATAGCATAAATCACGAATTTTCTTTTGGAAATTCAACATTATATAAGGTTCCTATGCGCGGGAAAATAAAAACTTTTACCGTGATAACTCAATCATAGTACTTCATCCTTATTACAAGTTCATAATAAAGAAAACATCATAAAGTCTATTACAAAAATACATGAAATAAAGATATGGAAAAATCTCCCATCGTAAGCCCTCTGCTCCGTCTCTATGCTTCAGCATTCTCACCTGAAGTCACATTTGCTCCCACGTAACAAGTCACGTGATCATCGCCAAACACAAATACACAAACAAGAAAGGGTGAGTTGAAAAAGAAAATAATATAATCATAAGATAATAAGAACTGGCCCTCACCCAATCTAACTTAGTTAATTTTAGTTTGGTGATCTTGTTATCACAATATACTTCCAATCTCATAACCTATATGAGAAAGATTCAACCACACCCTTGGTCCTTAGGGATTATCATGCTCCCACGAACCTACCCGTTCGTGGTCCAACTCTACGGACCTCCCCTCCCGTAGTCCAACTCTACGAACCTGCCCGCTCGTAGTCCAACATGCATGAACACCTACTGTGAACCTCCCCGCTCATAGTAGCCTCAGGTGTGAGCACGGAACATATGAACCTACCCGCTCGTATCCCCACGCAAGAGTACAATAGATACGGACCTCCCCGCCCGCATCAATCACGCATCTCACAACTCTGTTACGAACCTCCCCGCTCGTAACCAATCCAGCATATCCCTGACCAAGCTATCAAGAAAAGAAAGAAAACATCCATGCAAATCCATCTGCAAAGGACCCCTACCACTACGCTCCCGCCTGGCGCCTCCCTACGAACCGCTAGGCAGACAGTTCCAGATCGCCTGGCGGTGTCCTTTTTACTGCCGGGCGCCACTCTACCAGCGACCCTCACTGTTTGTGGCTTATCGCCTGGCGGAGCTCCTTCTACCGCTAGGCGCCACACCAGTAAAAATAATCTTTTACTGGTTTATACACTTCCAAGGTTTTCAACCACATCCAGTCAAACAATCATACATCCAGATCCTCAAATTCAAGTGTATATATATATATAACACCTCAAGTCATCGAATCATCAAACAATCAATCAAGGCAAGCACTCATGTTTACATTTTGGAGTTTAAGCACACATTGATTAGTTCCATAGTTATGCAGGCGACACTCACAACCAGTATTGCAATAATACCATTACTCCACCTCTTTATGGAAACACTATTTTCATAGCACACAATTCCAACACCACAGATTATTAAGAATACACAACATTAACCTCCACACATTCTTCCTAAGCACTAATATGTCACCTTAACCGTTTATATAACCGACACTCAATTTAGACACAATCTCATGCCAGCACTCAAGACACACATGAAACCATACAAGTCTATCATACAGGAATGCTCATTCCAAGTTTTCCATGTTTCCATAATTAAGGTTCATGCATCAACCCAAACCATTTTGATAACTCTTACATCACACAAGTGCCCTCATTTTATACTAACAATCATCCCCCAACACCCATAACCTTAATCTTTAATTCCCCTCTGTGCACACCACCCACTAGACATGCCAAAACGCTGCTGGCAGCTCGGGATCACCTGGCGGTATATCAGATACCGCCGGTTGGCGCACTAGTGATTCCAGAACCATTCAGGTTCCCTCACGTCTGCAGAAAGCTATTATCCCTAATTTTCCCAATTCAGTTTCTCCTCACAGATTCGACCACATGTATTCATAAATTTATCACACACGGTTCAATTTTATACAAACTGATTGGGGCTTATTACTAGCATATTGTTGATTCCCATACATCACATAATAGCATTCACATATAACCCATAGAGATCATGCGTTTGTACCCAACCCCATATCTATCAGATTTCCCACACCCAGTTCATCATCATCCAATCACGTATCATCAGTATTATGTAAATACAGCGGTTCAACCATATCACAGAAACATCAAAAACAGCGGTTCATAATTAAGTGCTCTAAACCACTTAAGTTCCCATTGTTTCTTGTCTAGGATTTATCAAAGAACTCTCCTAAGGTAGTCTCAACCCCTCATTTCTTATATTCCATTAATTTTAAATTTTATGAATTTCCTGGATCTCACAATATATATATATATATATATATATATATATATATATATATATATATATATATATATATATATAATTACACACTTTTTATTTTTTAATTCTTCTAATTGTTTGTTTCCAAAGAAATTCATGTGTATCTCTAATATATTTTTCAGCATATTATAACCTTTATCCAATTATGTTCAATTGATATTTGTTAATTAAATATTTTTTATGTCTCACATTTGAATATATACCTATTACTTGATAGGAATGGGATGAGAAAAAAAATGTAATACCTGTTAAATTAAAACATGGCAATAGAAATCATTTTTTTTCTATAAAAATAAATATGAAATTACAAAATTCGTCGTGTGCCATTGTCATCCTAATAGAGAGTACCCTAATTCATCATCTCAGTTTCCTTTATCAAAAATAATATATATATATATATATATCTTTAAATAAACTCTAAAATAAAGTTTAAATGTCTAATGCCCCTCCCTTTTTAGTTATTGATTGCGAAACATTTTACATTATAATAATAACATCATGTGTACAAACAAACTATTGGCTGATTTGGTGGTCAATATTCGCTCTGAATCAGTGGTGGAATGTCTCTTGTCTCTTCTCACCCACTCAACTCAAACGCGTTTCCGCGCATCGTCCCCACACAAATCTGTGGTCCCTACCATGTTGAAAACAACCCTACCACCAATCACAACAATACTCCAGTTCTTCCTCTTTCAAAACTAATTATAGAAGTGATTCTACAATCTAGGTTTCATAAACTAATATTTTACTTAAAAACGCTTTTATTAATTAATAATAATAATATAACCTAAGAAAATAAGTTCTCTAAGGTCCTTTTCAAGATAGTTATTGTTCCCACTCAAAGTATGTGGATATAGTTCAAAGTTACCTGTTTGAGTGTGTTTAATTTTATTCTATACTCTCAAAAGATATTAAAGTTTTGCATATATAGAAAAAGTTGGTTATGATTAAACAATTCTATAAATGTTGCTATTCATGCTACTTGTATCGATGGTGGTTTAAAAAACAATGTAATAAAGAGAAGATTTAATAATTAAAAACTATGTAATTAAGTATTAATATATAGACTAAGTACAGAAAATCTAATATATAGATTAAGTATACAATATTTAAATTTATGTGCTATTATAAAATAATAATAATAAATAAATAAGTGATTTATTAATTTAACCAATAATCCTCTAATAAATGCACTAGCAGCATCAATATTTTAATTATTTTTATGGCTCGAGTCACACGCGAACGGAGTTAGCAAATATTTTATGTGGACATTATTTTATGTGGACACACCAAGATTCTATACTAAATTAAATACATTTTAAACCAAAAAGAACATGATATTCTTTTTCTGAATTTAGAAATTTTAAATAATTTCATTGAAAATAAATCAATATTTATGTGGGCTAAAAACAATTCAACATCATATCAGTCTTGTCTAGGGCCAGTAAAGAATGTGGGTCTCTTTAAATCCATTTCACCTGAGAGAAAGAATGGTTGTTCAGTTGATTTTATGCGGTTCGGGTTATAATGAATTATGATATTCAAATAAAGTAGTTTTTGATGGTCAGATATGGATAAGAAATTTTAATTTCGCAGATATTCGACCCAATCTAAAATCATTATGTATAAAAGCAAAAGTTTTGCTTTAACCTAATTTTATGTTGAGTCCTCTTCTCTTCTTACCCCTGCTTTACTTTTCTCTCATGATCATCATCAATGAAGGGTCACATTCAGTTTTGGCATTTGGTGGTGTCGTCGTTGGTGTTAGATCTTTTGGTTGTTGGTGTTGTCGTCGTTGACAATGTTGTTGGCAATAGTGGTGGCACAGTTGTTGTTGATGTCGTGGTGGAGAGCATTGGGTTTATGCCAGTTGGTGGCCACTTGTTGCTCCTTTGGTTCCTCTCTCTCCCTCGTCTTCTACCCCTTCAGCTTCCTTGAGTTCTTTAGTTGGGGCCAATTTGTGTTCTATTAACGAAAGGAGAGAGTTGGGGTTAAAAAAAATAAAGTTCTCCTCTCTTCGTTTTATGTGCTTTTCATAAATATAGTTATGGTATGTATATCAGAGAGTTTCAATGAGAGCACACATGATTGGAGCATTAGAATAGCTTTTATTTTGGGCCACATGTTAGGCCATGTTCTGGAATAAAAATACGAAAGTACTTTGTTGTTTAGTTTCAAATTGGGCCAATGCAAGCCCAATTCAAACCATTTGGCAGAGAATGTGCTTGGAGGCAAGGCTTGGTGCACCTTTGTTACTTGGTGCATGCAAGGAAAGTGTGATTGTCACATGGCATTAGATCCCTTCCTCTTTGCATCACACGACTCACTTTGTGCTTCTTCTCCAAGCTACGTCTCCATTTCATTTCATGCTACATTTCTCATTTCATTTGGCTAGCCATGATTCCTATAAATTGGGCCATTCTACTATTGTATTTGGTTACTTTGGATTGGTAATAGACTAAGTGTTGAGAGTACTCCACCCATTGCCTTTAGAGTCACTTTGCTAGGCTAGTTTCTACCAAGAACTCCTTTAGCCTCCTTTCCTAGAATAGATTTCTCTTCTAGGTTTCCTCTCCATTTCACCTTCATTGCTTTAAGAGCCTCCAAGCTTGAATCCACTCCTCTATTTCACTCCATTTCCGTTGCAGCCATGGACCTTCTCCTATTCATTTTCGTGCTACAAGGTCCATCAGATGCCAAGATTGCCCCTAGTCATGCACCATATGTCAGACAATGCAGTCCAACACAGTTGAAGTCAAGTCAAAGTCAAATATAGGTGAAAGTCAACCTAGCGGTAAAAATGGTATAAAATTGAATTATCTTTAAATGACCTAAAAATATTTGAGAAGCACGCTAAAATCATGAACAACTATCACACAAAATTTGAAGCCAAAATGTGAAGTTCAATTATATGAACTACTCATGCAAAGTGTTATCAAAAATTGAAATAACAAAGTAATTTGAATTAAATAAGAAAATGACTTTATTTTGAAATTTTGAAAATATGTTCAAATCTTACAACTGGATAACAAATCTATCTCAAAATCATATAAAATACATTCAAATTTGACAATCGGATCAAAATTTATGGTTGTTTCAATATTTATCAAAAATACACACAATTACTACTAGGAAATACAATAGGAAAAAACACATTACCAAATTCACTAAAATAGAAAACAACACCAAACAAATCAATCCAACAGTCACAAAACACATTAACAACACAGTATAACAAACATAACTTGGATTAATAGTAACAACACATAAACAATATTGAAAATAACTTTGACAACAACATTAGTCCTCGACAACGATGCCAAATTTGATCGAGATCGTACCCGAAAAAATAAACAATTTAAATATAGTACTCAAAAGCTAACCCAAGGTCGTCTCCCAATAACCAATATTATCATTCAAAGGTTTCAATTACAAACATAGAGGGAGATTTTTGGCAGATTCACAAAATACCAAAATAGATTTAAAAACACAGTTCAACACATTCAATGAAATAGTGGTGAAAACAATATTGACTCCTTAAATTCAATTGCAAATCCCCTTATAATGATAATTAGGGCTCTTTTCACTCTTAATCCACTCAAAAAAAATCAACTAAGTGAAGATTAAATGAGTTGCAATACACAATTAAGAAAAGCATACATCATTTAATCACACCTATTAATTAAGCTTTTGTGAGAACATCCAAAAACAGAAACCTAGAAACATTAAGCATGATTTAAGTTTGTTTCAAATGCAAGAACAAAACCCTAACATTAAGCATGCCTAAAATTTGTATTCAACAATAAATCACAATTTAAAATGATGAAGAGCAACCAAAATAGTGGAAAACATGAACAAAACCTCAAAGCTTCATTGCAATTTTTTCAAGGAGTCAATACACACAAAATTAGCAAGCCATGGAATTGGAATTATAGAGCAAACAAAAATAGAAATACATCACCATAGTGAAGAAAAATGAAAACCTTGGACCTCAAATGTTCAAGAAATGCCTAAACAGTGTGAATCCTTCAATATAAAACGTCAAAAATGAAGAAAGTGACAATTTTGCTCCCTAAAACCCTAAACCCCTAATGTGGTCACATCACTTTACACTCCTAAAATTACAAAACTGCCACTCTCAACTTTAGAATTACAAAATTGCCATTACTAATGTTGATGTGATGTAGATTAGGTGGTGCATAAGTGGCATTGACACTGAAGTGACACTCTTCTCTTTAACCTAAAATTAATGTTCAAACCCAAAAAGGCTTCACAACAAAACCTGAAAATAATTTACAAACAAAAATTAGAGCAAGTAAATCCAAATTAATTAAAATCTGAATTACTAGCCCAATAAATGAAAATTCACTAACAATAGATTATTAAACATTAAACATTCCTCAAGATGAAAGGTAAGAAAATGGGGGAAAATAATGACTGATCAAGTTCTTCAATTGGGGCTAATTTATGTTCTATTAACGAAAAGAGGTAGTTATGGTTAAGAAAACCTATTTCTCCTATTTTCCTTTTATGTGTTTTCATAAATACAATTTTTGTTCGATATATCAGAGAGAGTTTCAATGAGAAAAGTAACCTAGAGAGAGTTTCAATGAAGAATGTAACCTACTTTTTCTTTCCAGAATTTTATTTCTTCTTCCTCTTTTCCTTGTTGGTGCTTTCCCTTTTCATCCTACAATAGCCATGGATAGAGCATCGAGCTCATCCTTCTCTAAAATCCCTTACCAGATTATGATTTTTCATACTTGATATGTTCTTCACAACCTTTGATTCAAGCGTATTTCTTTTTTTCTCTATCATCCAGCCAGATAACCTAACCCGTTATTGTAGTCCAAATGACCCGAACCTGACTAACCCAAGTAGCTAAATAGTTGGATGCAGATTTAAAATAATAAATTTGGATTGGGCTAGATTGGGATTGTCATACTTGAATCTGACCTATTCCGACCTTTGCTTAGCCCTAGTATAGCCTACATAAAGGCATGTGTTTCAAATAAATGCTCTTGAACAAAATCTTTTAATAAAATAGAATTAGTGTACAAATTTAGTATAAAATGTTTCTTGGACTTTTTATTATTAGTTAAAATGTTTGTTGCACTTTTTATTATTAGTTAAAATAAATTAAAAATTATGAAACTCTTAGTGAAATTTATTAGATAATATACGAGTTTCAAAAAGTTTTTTTATTTTTTTGAGGAATTTCATTGAATTGTAAAGAAATTTGTTTAAAAAGTGTATTAAAGTACCAGTTGGAACAAAAATAGTTTACATCTTTATGTGTGGTATGAATAAATGTAAGAATATAGATAAAATTCTCATAAATTAGTAAAATATTTAGCTTTGATAGAATTTTCAAGGTTTTTAAGTTCCAATTAGTGGTGGTAAAGTGGGCTACGCCTAACAAGTCGGCTCGCCAACCTAACAACATTTATGTAAGTTGAATCCAATTTTTGAACCCCCTAACCTCTAGTAGCTCGGCCCGTCGGACCACAAGCTAGGCGAGGTAACCCAACCTACCACCCTATAAGTTCAATGTTTTCTCTGGTTTCAGCCACCCGTATGTAGAACCCGTGGCAGAAGATGGGATTTTCATGCAAAATCCCCACAAATCAAGAATCAAATAATTAAATAAATCGTAAAATGTTATAAATTCATAATAATAGTGGTGTAGATAAATAAATTGTATTCTTGAATTGGAAAGAGAAATATTATTAGAAAGATTTAGGATTTAGAATTCAACCGAAAAAAAGACAAATTTGAAAAGCTCTTAATTCACATTACTTTTTTATGAAAGATTGTAAAAGCGAGAATGAGGTAGAGAGAATATAGAATTATAAGAGTCAACTAAAATGTCACCATCTTACAATTGAAACAAAGCTTATTCAAGAAATTGTACAAAATTCAATATATTTTATAAAGCTACCCAACATGTGAAAGGTCTAAATGAAATTCCACTCAAGTTTAAATATGCATAATTTTGCATACTAAAATTGGATTCTTTGAATGGACCGATCATTAAGTTTGTCATTTGCCACTAGAGCACTTTTGCTTGGTCATTTGCCTCTAGAGCACTTTTGCTTTGTCATTTGCCTCTAGAGGACTTTTGCTTAGTGAATAAGATTTCACTAGGTGAACATACAATTGTAATTATGATACTTTTGTTGAGTAAAGTTCTCCCTAAGTAACTTAACATACAATTATTTTTGGTATTAGTAGCTATGATACTTCCTTGAGTGAATAAGTTCTCACTATGTGACATGATGGTTAAAACTATTGTTGGAAATCTTTATGATTTTCCTAACTAATTGTGCCTCATTGAGTGAATTTATTATAATGCAAAAGTATTTTTCCAAAATGTGTCTCCATTTAGCTACGTTAAAAAGTTCATCAACATAAGTTTACATTTAACTAAAAACTTCTTTTATTAAACCATATTCTAGTACTTATTTTAGTATTTCTTAGTCAAAGTTGTGTAATCATGTTCAAGTACAACACTTTTTACAAGTACAATATTTTTTGTCAGATAAAAGATGGTGAAATATTTTTATTTTTGGCGACTACAAACAAATACAAATAAGTATGATTGGAGACATTTGATGACTATCATTTGGAGTCTCCGATGAAGTCAAGAAATTCTCATGTTGTTAATCAAATCTAAGCTTTTGAAATACTTTACAAACATTCCATTCTTTATTCTCTATTATAATATTTTAAGCATCATTATCTATGAGAATATTGTTAAAGATGATTAAAAAATTTCTTATTTGTCATATATGAAACCATAATCTGTTAAAACTAACATTATACCTTAACCTTGTGTTTGGATGAAGCATTTTAACAATTCTAAGTAATTGAAATGCATTGCATTTGAAATTCTTGCAATTGAATTCCGTTCATTTTCTAAATAACATGTACGGATAAAGTAATTGAAATACCTTACATTTCAATTTCTTGTTTGGATAAAATAATTGAATTTCTCTTACAAGATAAAATTTCATTTTAATAATATTTATTTTAGACTTAATTAAGTTTTGAGTTCATGAAAAATTTTGAAACGGGCTCGACAACCCGACGACCCAACCGGGTCAAGGCGACCCGACGACCCGAGGTTGGGAAACCTAGACAAGCTAGGTTAGGTCGATCCAACGATCTAGACAGGCCTGATCAACCTGACGGCCCATACAGGTCAGTCATGCCCGTCAAGTTCATCTTCCCAGCCCAACCCGACCTGACTCGTCTAGGTCGTTGGCTTGGCTTGGCCCCACTAGGTCATCGAGCTCGCCCGACCAATCTAGGTTGTCGGGCACGTTTGTGTCATCGGGCACAACTGGCAAGTCTGTGTCGTTAGGTCGCCTGACCGGTCAAGGTCGTCGTGTCGGTCGCTATCGCCCGGGTCGTTGAACCGATCGGACCCGTCTAGGTTGCTGGGTCGATCAGGAATGCTGAGTCAACGGGTCTGTCAGTTGGGCCTACCCAACACATTTGCATCATTAGGCCTACTTGACACCTCTAGGTTGTCTAGCTCGCTTGACTCGTGTCATGCTCGCTGGGCTCACCCGTCCTATTTGGGCCATCGGACCCGCTGACCCGTCTTAGTCGTCGAGTCGGCTCAGCCCGTCTTTGTCTTCGAACCCACTCGGCCCGTTAGGCTCGTCTTGGTCATCGAGCCAGCCCAATCTATTTGGATCGTTGGGCCAACCTCACAAATCTTGCTCGTCAGGCTTGCTTGGGTGGTGTGGGTTGTCGGGTTTGACCGACCTGTTTGGGTTATCGAGCCACCCAACTTGTATGTGTCGTCGAGCCACCCAGTCTGTCTAGGTCGTCGGGCTTGCCCGGCCCGTATGAGTCATCGGGCCTTCCTTACCCGTTTGTGTCGTCAGGCCGGTCCGATCCATCTGGATTATCCCCAGCCCCTCATGATTATCGGGCTTGCCGGGTCTGTTTGGGGTTACACATAGTGTGAGGCTGAGTGAGAAGAATTTCAAATTCCACCTTTTTTAGGGTATTTGAATTTCTTCTAATTTAGGTAATTGAAATACTTCAAAAAAATACATGCATTTTAATGCTTTTTAATTTCTCTATCCAAACAAAGCATTTCATTGTAAATAAATCTAAATTCTTCAAAAAAATGAATTACTTCATTAAAATACTCTATCCAAACACACCATAAGAGAATAAAAGATGAGAACAAGTCAAACTCATAAGAATAGATAGTTGAAATGTGAATTTAAACATTTTGAAATTTTTTCAATACATCATCTGACGATGTATAATTAGACAATAATTTTATACGACAAATGGTCTACAATAGTTGTTCTTATAACTTTTGTTCGTAAAATTCCCCTTCTTTTATGAAGGCAAAACAATAATATGCAATGAAAAAGAGATAATGCGAAAGAAACATTTGCTTGGAATTTTATATTAGTTCATTTGAAAATGAAGACTAGATCAAGTTATTGAACAACCAATCAAGATTCACTATGCAAACTATTGTTGAAAGTTATAACATTAGTATTCTTTGGACCTAGCCACTTTTGGTTGAAAATGACATAAATATTATTTGAAACTCAATTACTCCTACTTAGTAACTAAAGTATATTTTAGAATGTAACCACTCCTAACAAAACAACTTAGAGTCTTATTCAGAAAATAATCATTACTGGCTAAGATGGAGTATTCTTTAGATGGTAGCTACTCTTGGTTAATTTAACTAGGATTAGTAAAAGGGTGTGGTTTAAAACATCACAGGTTTTGTTTGCTAAAAGAAAGGATTAATAACTTTCAACTTACATGGAGGATTTAACTCTTATAGGTTTCTATTGAACCCAACAATGTTGTTACAAAGCTTTTAGAAACCAGAACGATTTGATTGTTGATATCAACAACATTCAATTCTTCAAAAAATTTCATTCTTCTTTTCTTTTTGAAAGGTAGCTTTATATAGAATGTAGAAGAAAGAGTTGTTGAAAATCCTTCTCTGATCATTGAGAACTTCAAACTCAAATCATTATCTTCATGTGTCTAAATGAGTGAGAAAGTGGAGGACCATTAAATGTGCACTATGAAACATTAAATGATTATTTCCCTTCAAACAACATTTTAATATTTGGCAGTACCTATTAAACAAAGATTAGATACTTTTTTACTCAAACAGGAATAAAAGTAAAGACCTTACATGATAGATAACTTGACTAAGTTTGATATATACTTGTGCCATGATGCTTGTTCATGCAAAATAACTTTATCTAGTATCCCAAGAGATCATGATGTTACCATATGCTTTAGAGAGTCATCTTGGTATAATAAAGATGAAAACATTCCTTCAACATAGAATAATGATGAGAATGTTTTTGTTTAAGTACAATGTTAGTTTAAGACTGTGTGCTCAAATTTTTATCAAAACATCGCTTATTAAACAAGGAAAATAACTACAAGATGTTATATCATTTATGAGACACAGGACTTGCATCTTACATTATCTATTGTGTATATAAAACACATTGTCAATACTATATCATTTATGAAACAAAGCACTTTCATCTTACATGATCTATTGTGTATATAAAACCCATTGTCTTATAAACGACGCACATTTATGCTTTATGCTTTATTGTAAAAAGCACTTAATTAAAACTACGGTTGATGGCATCACTCTAATAATATCATTATTTTTTATTGTTCTTAAAAACATATAGTTTACACATGAAGGTTTTCATAAAAGTTCAGTAGTAGATCAAGCTTTCACAAAATTCCAACACCTTACAAACTAGTAGATATAAAATATACAATAAATTTGATGGTTGTCAAACTTTTCATGAACATTGAATTTCATTATTTTATCTTATCAAGGAGATATTATCTTTAAGCATTTGATTACAAATTAAAGTCTTTGAAAATATAAAAATAGAAATTAGACTTTATTACTCAATTTTTTACATTTTAATCAAAGTGAAAAAAAAAAAAAGCTCTTAAAGTTGTTAGAAAAAAATATGAGGCTTTGATTAACCAAGAAGGGGTGAATTGGCTTTAAAAACTTATTGAAAAGGTTTACCCTTTCTTCAAGTTCTTTGAAAACTATTTCAATTTGAAAAGTTGAATGCAATTAATTTGGAAATCAAGATTGATAAAAAAAATTGGTTAATAACAAGATAAAATAAAAAGATAGAGGAAGACAAAGATTGTACAAAATATTTATATTGGTTCAAATAAAAAATGATCCTACATATAACCTTAGTTGTTCAACCTTACTTATAATAACTAGAATCCACTATCTTAAAATGTTTGTACAAGCACTTACCACAAGAAAAACAAACAAGATTGCAAGCAATAAAAGATTAACTTTTGAACACACTTAAGATAATATGTTATACCCTTAAAACATTCCAAGAGGATAACATAATCAACTCTTGATTAGACAAAAGAATATACAATAATAACACTTTAACAACTTAAAAAAAAGAAAAGAAAAAAGTACAAAAAATTTCATAGTATAAGCAATTCACAAGATAGTTTTAGTAACACGGCATAAACTTTTGAACTTGTAATATTTAAAGCACTCTTTGACAATTGAAAATAGCTTAAATAATCTCAATGAATTCACTATTCAAAGTATTAGATGTTTAAAAGAGTGAATGAAACATTTTATTTATAAAGTTAACAAAAAAATATTGATTAAAAAATTGATTAAAGAGCTCAAGTTGCCTTCAATTATTAAACACTCATTAGTTGGGAGAATTCTTTAAATTCCAAATTTCCAACCAAACTCTGAATATTTGGTTGTAATTCCTATTTATATTTAGTGGCTTTCGACTTGTCATTTGGATGATATTGTACATTTTTGGAAAATATAACCAGCTCATCAAAGTTTGTTATACATTGTCCAACTAACATTGATCCTTGTTCTAATTGAAGAAACTCAGTTTTCCTTAAGCACCTTAGACTCATGAGGAAGTACTTATCCAAGAAGAAGATTTCAAAATTATCCAAAGTTGAGGAGTCATTAGTTGCACTAAGTATTCCCTAGCCACCTTCCACCAAATTACAACTTCATCCTTAAGCATAAAGGTAGCATAGGAAACCTTATTCTCCTTTGTACAAGGGACTACCTTAAAGATGTCTTCTATACCTTGGAGCAAAGCTTTAGCTGTTGTAGGATTATACTCTCTGTTGAACTATAGGGTTGCGAGTTCTTCCAAAACTATGAGAATTTATTATTAGTACCCCTTAACCCAAAGGTTACGGTCTCACCATTACCATGATTAACTCTTCTAGTGGGATAGGCTACCAAATTTCTTGTTGCTTGAGCTTTTTTCTTCATAGCATTGGCCATCATCTCCATCCTCTATCAAACTCAAGACATATAGGAGGTATCCGATCTTTTACCATGTCTAGTTGTAATCCTTAACTTGCATTTCCACATATTGAGTTAATCAAGCTAAATATATAATTTGATGCAAAGTTGAAAATGCATGAATAAAGAATAAATCACATTATCCACACTCCAAAGGAAGAGCTTGCTCTAATACCATAAATTTTAATATAAAATTTGTATGTAAAACCTAATTTATCTATGAATTTTAGTCCATATGTAATTATCCGTATGTAATTCTCAATTTTTTAATAGTGAACACCCTAGAGAGGATTTGGGCATAACATAAATAAAATAATATGTGAATAATAAAAAATACATAAAGGAACATTTAAACAACATAATATTAGTCAATATAATTTCTGGTGGAGAGAAAATAGTTGGCACAAAAATACAACAAATTTATTCTCCTAAGGTGGTTGGAGCCCAGGATGAGAATAAGAATAAGGCTCTCTAGGTTCGGTTTTAAAGCTTATGGAGGTTGTTGCACAACCTGTTGTGGAGCTTGTTTTGGAGTTTATCTTAGAGCATGTTGTGGAGCTTGTGGTGGACCATGTGGTGGAGCCTCTGGTTGAGCCTATGATGGATCATGTGGTTCCTATGGTGGACCCTACAGTGGATCTTGTGGGGAATTATATCTTTCTTTGTTGAGCATGGATCTTATATTATTAAGAATTTAGATGTTTCTACTATGGTGGTGTGCTAGTGAATTTTAATTTCCTGGCTAATATGCCTTCTTTAAAGGATGTCACTCCTATGTGTGTGTGTGTGTGTTGGTTGTAACATCCTAGCCGGATATTACTTATTTAAATAAAATTAATAATAAATAAATAAGAAGATAACATTTATTCCACACATTTCCCAAAACGCGGGAAAAATAAAATTTTATTATAAGCGCCAAAATGTTGAAAGCATAAAATTTAATTCAAATCGTTACATCTCCAAATCCAAATTTAAAATCCAAGTTACGGAAAAATAATATAAAATTGTAGAAATAAAAATATCCCCGAGCTGCCCCACTCCGACGCTAAGTCTCACCAACACCTCCTGCAACATCATTTGTTCCCATGTAAAGAGTTACATGATCATCGCCACACACACACAGATAGGGTGAGCTTAACAGAATAAAAGTGCAATACATAAAATAATAAATAATCATTCAAAATTCCAAACACTTCTAACAACCCCAAGTCTCACACCCTAATCTTCGTCACTTCCTCTGTACGCCTTTTGATTCTACACCCTTTGATAATTACATTGATCGATCTTTGTTGCCACGAGTGTCTACTCGCCCCTCCGACTACAGGCCACCACCTAATAGTCCACACACGAGAATAAATTTTCCACGGCCACGATCCGCGACACCAAGTGGAGTTCCCCAATATGAACTGCATTCCGTATTCTACTCATCGGTTAATACCGAGGAAGGCAATCTTCCAGAACCCATCCGTACGAGCTACGATCTTGCACACTCCACTAGACTTCCAAAACCACCAAGCTACAACCTCGAGTGGCCACGTGTTATCCCAATACAAGTTGCACTCATAACTAGGCCCTTAGCAAAGCATCGCCTCAAAACCTCTATAAAAAGTTGTGTAGAATCCTCCACGCGATCCGGCTTGGCACCTGCAATCCCAAAAGCTTAAGGAAACATAAGGGACTTATTAGGTGGCCATTGTCCCACATTAACTAACCCAACATGTGAACCAAAATACTACCGAGATCCACTATACCCCATTCCTACGCTGTAAATTTCTTAATCATGAAGCCCGAAACGTTGTTTCAGCCAAAACCATGAAATTCACTACACGGCTATCGATAGACACATCACACACGCATAATGTGAACTTAAGCATATAAGAAAGAGTGGCATAAATGCACTATAATGCAATTGGAATTGATGAAAGAGAAACAAAAAGAAAACACTACAATAGTAAAGCCAATATTATGCATGCTAAGGTATTCCTCTCCCGACGTGATAAATCAAAGTCGGAACCCACTCACTCAACCATGCATGCGTCTCACGTCTCCACCAAGCCATTCACGTCTGCAGAAAGAAGAAGAAAACCACACTAATGACTCCCACTGTCAAGACCCAAGGAGAAAATGAGCCCAACTAAACCACATAATTGGCTTTCTCTTCAACACATAAGTCATCCCCTAAATCACCCCAACGTGGTGCCAGGCAAACTAATATGAAGAAACAAAATAGCACTCCCAACGTGAACCAAGAAAGAGAAATAACCCATTCAATGTAGACAAAGGGTCTTCCACTTGTGACCAAGACAAGATAAAGGAAAAGAAAATGCAAACAAATAAAGTGGCACCATGCATGCTAGAAAACGCAACAGTAGGCGTGAAACCATACTCATGGACTTAATCCTACAACAGGAACAAGAGTAACTTTCCCAGACAAAAATATTCAAATACCACTGTAAAGCCTCACGCACGCAAGATTAATAGAAAACATTCAACATCAATGATATCTTCAAATATCAACAACGCAAATCGCACCATGAACAAAACTCAAGCAAAACAAATCACAACATCAATTGTGCAGACATTAACACATATGTACAACACGAGTAAGCCATTTTAACGCCTCAAATACCAATGATAAAAGAAACGAAAAAGCTTCCCCTAACCTGAAATTTCGCTAAAATTTGATCGACTTATGTCCCTCCTTGCTCCAAAGTTGATCTTTCCTCTTGAAACCTTCTCCCAACAGTCAATACTCTTTTCACTCAACTTTTTAGGGTTCTGGACTCTCTTGATTTCTGCCACACAAAATTAAGTAAATTTTTTTCCTCCTTTTTCAGCTCTAAAATTAATTAAATTAATTTAAAAACGAATTAAATTAATTATCCTATTTAATTGGGTCCTTAAAACCCAATCAATTCCAATTAATCTCTCTGTTTGTGTCCAGATTTGTGGAACCCATCTCTAGCTCTTCATCTCCTCAATTCGTTCCCAAGGCATAAAAAAATAATGTTATGATTTTACTCTAACCAAGGTTTGAACCCACAACCTCCCAATTACCAAGTAATATGCACAACCATCAAGCCAATTCATGTTTCTTGGTAATTCATATGTATCTATGATTTTATCTTATTACTCTAGTCTCAAGCATACATGCAAAATAATAAAACAATTAAATTAACAAACAACTGGCATACATAAGACTCAAACCTAAGTCCTCTCAACACAAGATTTGAGCTAGTACTTTTCCATGTCATAAATCCAAGCATTAAATGCCATAAAGGTTCTCACTACCCGCATTTATTAAATAATTTTTATTTAATTATTTAAATTTCTCAGGTCTTAGATTGGCTTCGTGTGAGCGAATTGTGAATTATAGCTTTGTATGAGTGGATTGTGTTTGTTGCCTTTGGGTAAGTCTGATTGGAATGTTAAAGATAACCCAAAGTCGTCTCCGAATGACCATTGAATTGATTTCTAACAAATTAGTTATTCTAAAACCTACACTAAAGGGTTAGGAAAACACAATGCAAATAATAAAAGAGAAAGGTAAATAAAATAAAGATATAGGCTAAAACTAAGGTCAAGCACACACCTAATGCAATTAAAATGAACAAATGTGGATGAGCTGCAAAAGTATACAAAAGATTATATGCCAAGAAATCTACAAAGATGCACCTAAAAGGATTAAGCAAATGTTTATGATATACCAAGATGATGTGAGCCTAAGACAATTGGATAAAAAGAATGAATTAGTAATATGCAAAATATGATGAACAAATTCAATAAATCAAATGGTAATAAAAGGAATAGCAAATATATAAAAAGAGCTTAAAACAATGATAATAAAGGTTGATTCCACTACTTTTCAAAATAGGATTCATCATTGGTTTTGCAAAGATAATTATTCAATTCATTATTTTCTTAGATTTCAAATTAATCAACGTAACTTCTCAATTAATTTGTTATTGTCCTTACTATTAGCCAAAGTAACTTCTTAATTAAAAGAACTTTTTAGATTAACCTCAACAAATTTAACCAAAGTAACTTCTCAATTAAATATCATTATTCCTAATCATGTTTATTCTTTTACCTCTTTTATCGAGTAAAAAGATAATTAACCAAAGTAACTTCTTGACTAATTATTGTATAAGATTCCACCTTTAATCGAAGTAACCTCTCAAATATTGGATATGAAAGTCTCTAACTTTAACCAAAACAACTTCACAATCAAAATTAAAAATCCTTTTAACTTATGATTAATAAGTTATGTAGATTTAATATCATGCTAACTTGTTACAATGTAAAAATCATTATTGTCGCTTTTATATGAGATAAAAGACATAGATAACAATAAATCACAACAATAATCAAAAGAACAAACAATTTATTCCATTCTAACCTTAGAATCTAGTTAAGAAGTTACAACAAAACCAACCCCAAAGGCTTAACTCCGTGAATTTTGGTGCACCAAGTTTTGCTTAGTGCATTTTAGCCTTGTGGCGACGGCAAGTCATTGACGTAGGGTTTGCTTAAGGAGTAGTAAGTCATAACCAAAAGGACAAATGTTCATGAGAGAGTTTAGAAGCTAAATGTGGGCAACTTAGTGATTGGTATATTTTAGAAGAAGCATGCTTAGGTAAAGAATCTCCAACAATGAGTTACAATATTCAAAGACTATACTTTTCTATGGAATATTGTTCTTCTAATTCTCTCTTGCTTATATCTAACATTGGTGGTGGCATGCTCATTTTTTTTGATTCAAGATCAAAGAGAAGTTATAAGTTTGATTTGAGAAGAGCTTTCGTCTGAACCGATTGGAAGTGGAATTGGTAAGTCAGCTTTGACTCTTCTCTATTGGTGGTTTTGGGTGTGGTAATGCTTGCACGAGGTTGAGGCTTGCTTGCAAATGTTGTTCTAGAGTGGAAAGCGAGTATTTGGGATTTAAAGGTCTTATTAATGTGCTCGGATTTCTGACTTGAGGTGTTATCTTGTGTAGAGTAAGCTAGTGGAGTTTTACTTGTGTAGTTGAAAAGAATTAGAGTTTGATGATAAAATGTATTTAGCATTGCACTTGTGTACTTGTGCGAGGTAAGGGAAGATAACTTGTTTGATTGATTGTTTGATTGTTTAATGATAACATGAATGCTTGGAAAAAAATATGTTGGATGGTGTCAATATGAAACACATGTTCTAGGAATTATAGTAGTATTTATATCTTTTATATGCATGTTAATTGAATGCATGTAGAATGATGTGTGATTACTATGTTTCTAGACATGTGTATGTATTGTTGATCTGGGGATAACAGTGGTGGCTCTAGGTGGTTCCAATCAAAACTCATTGGTGGTGAGGTTTTGAGGGGAATACTAGAGTAGGGAGTTTCAATTACTTCAATGGGAGAGGAGTGGGGTAATTAAGAACAAATGAGGGGAGCATTAGATAATTGAAAACTTTGAAAAGGAATATAGTGGGGTTTGGAATTATTTAGCTAAGTTATGACTTAGTGAATAAATTCAAACTAAAAGTTTGGAGATGCATTAGATGACTGGGCATTAGACAACATGAGCGGTAGACGACATGTGGCGTTAAATGACACATGGTGTTAGACGACTACCTTGATTAGATGAGGCAATTGTGTAATGTGTTGTGGGATGCACCATCATTAGAAGATATACAGATAGCGACTAATATGTTCATTGTGTGTGATTAGGGGCATTAGACGACCCTAAGTGTGAGTAGTATTGAACTTGGGTTAATGGAGAAAGGCTTAGTAAAGCCATGGCAAGAGGCCAAAATCTATCGTAAATATAAAGTTACTATTGTGTGTATGTTCTGGGAGGCTAGGTAGTGCCTGGTGCAACCAACAATATTGATGTGCTTGAGCGAATGGTTCAAGAGGTGCTTGAGTGGATGGCTAAAGGGAACCAAGATGATGGTTCAAATGAGTATATTCATATATGTAGTGTCTATAGCTATAAAAGGTCTTGTGGAACCTTGACAGATGGTCAAAATCTACTTGTGTGTGCATGCATAGATTTTTGCATTCTTGTGACTGCACAAGGTAATGTCTAGGGTGGGGATGACTTTAGATCTAGTGGAGTAAAAGAGCATAAGATAAGGGTTGTAAAAGGATTATCATAACTCTAATATTTTCTTAATACCATATTGAGAAAAGTAACTATGTGGTGAGATTCAATGGAGGTTCCTATGGCGTAGTCATGGGTATGAAAAAGGACTATATTGGCTTGTCACGAAGAATTTACCTTGTTAGAATGGGAATTAGGGTGGTGGATCTCGTAATTATGGTCTAATAGAACCATGTGTAAGGTTGTCACTCCCTAAACTTGTCATATGGATGTACTACTAGCAGGTGCATGCTCTTACTTGTCTGGTCCTATGCTCTTAGTCTTCTAGAAGTGGGTCTCATACACATGTTTTGTGAGCATGGTATGAATAGATATTGTGATGCATGATGATGATGATATGAATGTGATTATTTTAGAGGTTGAGTATATTGCATGATAAATGTATCATGGTGATACTATGTGTTTTGGTACCTGTTGTTTTCCAATATTAGCTTAACCTTGTGTTTTTGTGGTGTGCGGTTTCCACCTACAATAATTGTGTTGATGCATGCGAGTAGAAGAACCAACAGGTGATGACGATGTTTCACAACAAAGGCATTAGCAAAAGACTCTCTTAGCTTCACATAGAAATTTTGTATACAAGTTTATGTTTATTCCTCTTAAGGATTTGATGTATAAAGCCCACTTATGTTTTGTAAAACTCTTTTTGTATTTCGAGGAGTGAATATAGATGTGTATGTTAAATTTTACTATACTATGATACCGTAAATTATAATTGTTAGATTATGAACCTTTCTTAGCTAGACCACAAGTGTGTAATATTTTGTAAGTCAATCAGATGATTCTATTGAACTACTTGTGTCAGACATTAGGCTAGAGGTTGAATAAACCTAACTGATACCTGGTTTCGGGGTCTTACAATTATATTCATTCTTAATTAATTAGTTTACTCATTATTATCAATTATTAGATAATTTAATTGATTAATTGGCACATACAATTCAATACTAATTATCGAAGTTTATATTTGTAAGTAAATCCTTCCTTTATTTTTGGCCAAGTACTTGGGCTTTTGTTTTAAATAATTTGGGTCTGGACTTGGGCTTGGATCATGTGAGATCATATAAGGTTTTAATTGGACTTCTAAAGCCTAATAACAACCTAGGTCGTTCATTCTTGGCCCAAAATCTCTCACATTTAACATAATTTGCACGTGTTGCAATGTAAAATGTGAGTGCCACATTGCACATGATTCACAAAAGACATCACACGTTAAACAAATTAAGCACATGGAGCAAAGCATGAAAGGTGACACTTGTCCTTTGATCCATAATGTGTAGCCTATAGTTAGAACGCATGTGATGGAATTCTTTTTGAATTTCAATCCATCTGCCGAAACTTGGAGACTCTTTCCACTATATATATAGGAGTCTCCACCCATTTTTAATTGACTCTTGAAATTTTAGTGAAACTTTGTTGAGATTACTCCAGAAATTACTTCTTTTGAGAGTCACCTAGCTAGAGCTTCTCTTGAGAGTTTCCTCTAGCCTGCTTCCTCTAAAATTGGCCTACCTTTCTAGAGAAACCTCACCATACACTAATTCCACCTTTTCATCGAACCAACTCTTCATCTTTTACATTGAATTCCTCCGTAACTATGACATTAAATGAAGCATACAAAGTCATCAAGTGGTATCATGAGCAAGGTCAAATCCATGGGCTTCAAGAGATAAGTCATGTTTTCCTTCATCATTTCAAGTGATAACATCCTATTTTTCTCAATTTTTCTGTTTTAAAAATGTCATCTTAGTTTAAATAAATATGTTTTTATCTTGAATTAATTAGCTTTTGTTAGTTATTTAGAAAAACATAGTTTTCAAAAAATTGTGGTAAAAAGGTGTTTTTTAGTAGACTTTTGTTGTAAATAAAATTTGGGTTCTTTTAGAGTTTTTTTTCTATTAAACAGTTTAGCTAGGAAACCCTTTTGATTGGCTTATTTCATTTTTAACCCTTCCTTTATTTTTCTATTTTCGTAGACATACCCCTAAAAAGGGGTTGTCTTGGACCATTTAGTCTTTGGGGACCTAGTGAAAAGGAGCAAAACACACAACTTCACTTAAGTGCCACGAGCCTAATTGGAAGCATGTATTGTTGTGACCCATCTAGCCCTTTTCGACGAGAACAAAAGAGCGTTGCAAATCCTGGTCAGAGGGAAGGGACCAATGTTAATCGTTATGGAGAGAGAGGATTCGGACAATGTTTTAAGAGAGCTAAGTCTTGAGCGTTTTGTGTGAGAGAGGGAGAGTCATTTGTAAGAAGGGTTCTCACGTTTCGATGAGCATAAATCGACCGACGGGATTGGGTTTCCTCCACTATGTTAGGCAGTTTCCTTGGTTCAGCCATGAGCACGAAGTGGTCAAGGCTGTGTTGAGTGAGATTTCCTTCACCATTTCAATTTGTAGCACTCTCTTTGTCTCGTGTATTTTGTTGATTTTCAATGAAATACAATGATTCCATTTTGTTTTTTATTTATAGCTTTTAAGTTTAGTCTATTTAAGTTTCATTCCCTTTATGTTCTTCATCTTTTTATTGTTAATCCGTTTAATTTCCTTTATTGTTTTCGAATTTATGATTCGGTTGATAATCATGAGTTAGTGTTTTGAGCATGGTATATAATTTGTAAAATTAATTGTTTCCTCTTGGAAGCCATGTGACCCCAAAATGGGCCTAATTTATCGAGATGTCTTCTTGAGTGAAGGTGAATCCATGAGCAAATCATTGCATCAGTTTTCTGTTTGTCATTTTGTAGTTTTCATTTCATGAATCTCTTTACAAGTTTATTTTAATATTGTGATTTTGCTCTATTGATTAATGATTTTGCACCAAATTTACTTTTCCTTTGTTAGCTTAATTTCCTATAGTAATTAGCTTTCGATTCATGCGATCAATTAAAGGTTTGGTTGAAATATTTATTTTCATGAAATATATAATCCAGTCCAATGTTAGCTTCTTTGCTTATGGTCAAACATTTTAGTGCAAATTTTGATTTCACTATTGTAGCCCTATGTTGTCACGCTGGATTTTTAAAATGATGTCATTGCTTGTTTTGATTAGTTATTTTAAGAGTCTAGCATTATCCAACACATGCATTGCATTTCTAATTTCAATTTAGCATTTTGAACTTGTTGAATTTATTTATTAGTATTCATGTTAGCGTTTCACGTAAACCCACATTGTGGTAGTATGCATTGCAATTTCTGTTTGGCATTTTGAGTTATGCATTTCTACTAGTATACTTCCCACTGCATCCTACATCTGCATTGTTTGATTAATTTGAAATTCTTATTGCATACCAGAACCATTTTAATCAAAAATTTTGAATTCATTTCTATAATTTGACCATGTTGTTACAGTTTGAGATTGTTGCTGCCATATTGTTTCATTTGTATTATCATCTAGTTTTAGTAGCATTTATAATGTCTAGTCATTCATCATCATTTCAGACCACTCGAGATCCTCTTTGCATCTTCATTTCACTATAGTAGATTCTGCACTAAGGCAAAACTTTGGGTGTGACTAAAACTTTGTCCTTGGCATTTGCATTGCATCTTGATACATATTTAAACCTGAATATAAGTGAATTAGGTACTTATTGTGATTGAATCTTAACCTTGTTCAGGGTAGTGTGTGGCATTTATTGTTAGAATCGCGCATCAAAATGTTCGCGTGTGGACAAAACCTAAGAAGGGGGTGAATTGGTTTGAATAATAAAAATTAATACTTTAAAAATTTTTCCCTTTTAATATCAAAGTTCAATTAAAATTATTCCTTTATTTTAATAATCGCAATAAAAAAAGAATAGGGAAGAAAAGATTGACAAAATGTATTTATATTGGTTCGAATTAAAAGATGTAAGACCCGTAGAATTTAATTAATTAATTAATTAATAAATGCGGGTAGGGAAAGCCTTTATGGCATTAAATTCTAATTTGTATGACGTGGAAAAGTACTAGCTCAATTGGTTGAGAGTACTTTGTTGTGTGAGAGGACTTGGGTGCAAGTCCAATGTATGCCATTTGGGTGCAAGTCCAATGTATGCCATTTGTGAAATAATATAATACTTGAATTATATTAGTTAGCAAGAAATATGAGTTAGCATGATAGTTTGGCATTGACTTGGTATTGGCATGGGTATGGGTTCAAGCCTTGGAGAACCCAAATTAAACTTTATTTTTGCTAATGTTAGTTTTGGATGGAATTGGAAGGGTTAAAGGAAACCCTAACTGAATTAGCAGCCAAGAGTGGCTGTAAAACAACCCATAATGAGACAATGAACCGCCTGGCGGGCCTTCAAAGTCGCTAGGCGGCTCATGCCATTTCTGTCCGATTTTGAGTTCCAGAGTAGGAACCGCCTGGCGGTACGACCCTGATCGCCAGGCGACACATGAAGGCCAACCTAGAATCTAGGTTTTTGGATGAAGGGCTTGGCGGTGCCGATCAAGCCGCTAGGCGACGCGAGCAATATGTCTTGATTTTTATGATTTTGGGGTTTGGGTGATGTCCAATCGAGGGAAAGTATGTGATAATTGTTGAGGGATTATCGGATGTTGAAAATATTATTGGATGTCGTGTAATTGAAGGTTATTTTGAATGAAATAGTGTGAATAGGTATTAAGGTTGGAAATTTTGGGGAATTTGATACTGCGAGACCCAATGATGTGGCAATCCTGAGGGGAAAATTTATGGAATAGGTACAGTTCGTATAATGGACTTCATGTAGGTGAAATTACGTGAGAGCTGGGGAAAATTGGACTCTCGCTGGTGCAGTGCAGAATTCTGGAATTCTCAAAACTAACGCACCGCTTTGTAGCACGGGGCTTGCCGTCAGGCGCCAGCGCAGAGGTAGTAGTTTTGCTTGGCTGAGAGGGAATTGAGGGTCTGAGGAAGTTTTCTGTGAGAATTGGTTCATTATGATGGAGCCTGGAGTCACTGGATTGTGAGCCTGAGAAATGAAATCACATAAATTGTAGATAGGTTATGTTGAGTTTAGTACATGAGAATAATAGGTAATAATAGTAATTGAGATCCTGGTGTGATGCATAAGCTGGTGTGAGTATAATATAGGATCTTGATGGGCCTTATTTGGAATGTCGTAGTGAATACATAAGATTAGTAGAAATAGGTGTATAAGATGGTGAGTTGATTTTTATAGGTACGTAAGCTATAAAGAGGGAAAAGGGAAAGCAAGTATACTAAGAACATAGGTAATACTTGAAGTAAATGATGGAATATACCAAGTAGTAGTAAGAGCAATAATAGCAGGTTTGGAATTGCGAGTGGGGGAAACTTAAGGGAGTCTAGAAAATGAAAATGTTTCAATTAAAGGACTCCAATGATTGTAGGTACATTGGTAACCAGCCAAGTTTATGAGAATTGATGTAATTCACTTAGTGAGTGTTACATTGGGTGCTAGAATCTGTTAGCATTGAAAAAAATCAGAGTTGGAGAATCCAAATTAGAATGTGTGGCTGTACTAGTACAGCGCCAGGCGACGAAGTGAATCCGCCAGGCGATAGATGTGTAAACAGAGGGCACCTGGATCGCGTGCGCCTGGCGGCATGAGTAGTTTCGCCAGGCGATAGCTTCCCAACAGGGGACTGCTGAACCGTGTGCGCTTGGCGGTGAGAGACTTTTCACCAGGCGGTACCTGCAACGAGGCTGAATTAGAGGCGTTGTGCGCTTGGCGGCATGTGTCCCCCGCCAGGCGATTTTTGTTGTTGCAACCTTGGGTTGTTGATTCTGTAGGCGTGATCTACAAGGATTTTGGTGATGCTTCAAAGGTGGGATTGTTGGTGTTCCTTGAGTTGTGGCTCAGAACATATCCCTTGAGTTGTAGCTCGGGATAGGGGTTAAAGCATGTGGTATTCCTTCAGTTGTGGCTCGGAATAACATCTCTTGAGTTATGGCTCGAGATGGCGGATGAACATGAGGAACTTTTGAGTTGTGGCTCAGGTTGGTGAGTGTTGCCGGTGTGAGTGTGCTGGTTGTGGCCAGTACGGATGGGTCCAGATAGATTGCCCTCCTTAGTAGTTGACTGACGAGTTTGGTAGTCTTGGGACGTTGCGAACTATATTCGTATTTGGGAACTAGACCTGGCATTACGGTGTATGATCTATAACATGGTTTCCTGCACGTGCTCTATCGGTTGTGGCCGATAGGTATGGCAACAAGTCATCTTGAAGTAATCACTAGAAGATGTAGAATATGAATAACTTGGTGGCGGCCAATGTTATGAGATAAAAGGATGGGATTCTTTGGGATGATTGTGTTGCTTATATAGATGTGTTGTATATGTGTATACAATTTTTATATGTTTTATCTGTTAAGCTCACCCTATCTGCTTGTGTTTGGCGATGATCGTGTGCGCAGTACACGTGAGCAGATGATGTTGATGCAAGTGGTGCTGGTGAGACTTAGCCACGGAGCGGGGATAGCATGGGGAGTTTTTTTTTATATTTTATGTTTTGGAAATAAGTTGTAAACTCTCATGAGACGTTTTGTTTATTACTTCAATTTTATAAACTATGGTTTTTGGAATTATATTTAGAAGTAATAAAATTTTAGATTTCCCACGCTTTTAGGAAATGAGGTATCATTAAATGCGATGTCTTTATTATTTTATCTATTTTATTTACTTAAATCTCTAATATCCTAACGGGATGTTACAAAAGACCCTGTGTCAAGTCATTAATCTCTAAAAAATGAGATAATTCAATAACTGAAATAAATCACAAATACAATCACAAATAAAAATTCACAACTTTGTATAAATTTGGTTGCATAATTACATCGGTTGTAGTCCTCATATCCTTCCAACATTTTAGCATTGTGTTAAGCATGATAGAAACATTATGCGTAAGTTTTCTGTTGAAAAAGGTTTTGCATATGCTTAGGTAACCCATTTCATCCTTACATTACATTAGGTGGTGAAGGATTATCTTGTTTTCTTTTAGAGTTGTGAATATGGTGAAGTTGTTTAAGAAAGCTTTTTGAAAATTCCCACTGGACATTAAGATAGCATGCTATCTAGATGTGAAGGTTCATTTCTCAAGCTCATGAAAGGAAGAAGAGAGTTGGATTCAAGTTAACACACACAGATTCAACAACAATTAAAGAACAAAATGAAAGAAGAAACATTAAAAATGGAAAGCATAGAGGATGAGCAATGGGTGAAGCACGCCACTCATAAGGGGGATCTAAGCCAACCAAACCCTAGAGATGAGTGATGGTGCCGCCACTTGCAAGCAAGATAAGGAAAAGATGAGTTCACTTCTAGGAAGGAGAGCTCACAGAATTTGGTGGTTGAATACACAAAGTTTATAACAAAATGATCAACCCTATTACAAGACAAGGAACACCCTTTAAATAGGAGTTCATAGGGGTTCTTTACCAAATACAAAAACATGAAAAAGGATTAACTAGTAAACCCTAAACCTAAAGTGAGATTCATTCGGCCAAGTGAAGGGAGATGATTGGTGGATGCATTCCCATGAGGATTCTAGGCCAAAAGAGGAAGGAGACCAAGTAGCCTTCTAAGGAATAAACCAAAAAGGCAAAAGGAGACAAGGTACATGTCTACTTTTTCTTTTACTTTATGCTTTTTGCTTTTCTCTCTCTTCCACTTCATCCATGTGCTCCAATCACCATGTGCCACCTAGCCATGCTCTACTTTCTCTTAATTACCTACAAAACAAAACAAACAAGGATTAGCATGTTGGTTTAAGTTAATCTAATCTTGGTCAAAGGTCAACTTTGAGTCAAAGTCAACAAGTCAACCAAAATAAGTCAACTAGAAACCAACTTAAGGAATTCAAACTAAAGTAATGCAAAACAAAGATAAAGATGATGGAATAGAAGACTCCCCTCTAAACATGCTTCTAGTGATCCTTTTTGAGGGAGCTTCTAAGGAGGTGGTCACGCCTTCATCATTAGGTGACATCCAACATCACATATTAATGTCATTCTGCATTCACATATGTAAAGTGACCATGTTGTAACATTTGCAGTGGCTTGATAGAGGTTCTGCATTTTGGTTTTGCCTTTTTCGCTACAATAGTTTAGAGTAGTATTCATCTTTCCTTATCACTCCTAAATTGAGCATGACATATAGTTCTTTTGTTGATATGAAGTGCATTACATTTAAAAATAAGTTTAACTAATTTGTTGTTGTAATTTAAATATAAAATTTGTCGAGCTACAACTCCAATTTCCTACATCATTGTGAATTTGATCACGCATGATCCATTCATCTAGATTCTCCTTCATTCCATTTTAAGTTCTACACATCATCTTTTTTGTAGACATAACACATGCATTGCATTCATACATATCATGATTCAATTTCCATCATGCATTTATATTTGTTTAAATTGACTTAATTATGCACTTTCTTAATTTTATTTTTCCCCCTTTGCATGTTTTATTTTATCTTTAGGGTGATTAAATTACACAAGTTAAACTTAATAAGCATCATTTCCTTACATTTGACCCGAGTCTTCCTTCCTATACTACATAGGGGGAAACTTGATTTTTGTTGGCCTTTAATGCGACTAGAGGTGAGTATAAAAGTCTTGTTGTTTTACCGGTTGAATTAAAAGGTTCATGCTTGTATGATGATTCAAATCATTTCTCTTCTTGTGTTCAATCTTGAGTAGGACTTCCATATGTGTTCAATCTTATGTGTTTTTATCATTTTTGTTCAGTGAAATCCTTGAAAATTGAGCCTATTTTAATTTTGTAATCATATCCATGTTGTCAAGTCAAGGTTCTTCCTTCTACATGTTATAAACTCAAGTTTTAACCGATTGAATGTGCAAATAACTAATTACATTGGTGCTTGAATTCAAATTATCTATAATTAACCAATTAAAACATTTTTTATGCAATGTTGAACCATTTTCACTGATTGGTTTGCATTTGAGTGTTGTTCATTTTCATTATTGTATTCATACTTGATATTAGATCACTATCAAGTTCCTAGAGTTAGATTTTCCATTATGTCTTGTTTGAGTTCTTAAAATTCTTGTTCATTCCAATTCTGATTTTTGCATCCATTTCAATTTTGTTTACTGCACTATTTGAGAACTACCAATTTTGCATATTGGTTAATCATTTGATTGGAAAATCAGTTTGAAAATGAAACAAAAAGAAGTAAATGAAACAAAAGAAAAACAACATAAACAAAGAAGCAAAAATGTGAAAGCAAAATGTGGTTGTAGCTCTCGGATTGTTGCAAATTTATGTTGTTTAACTTTCAAAAGTTTGCATCCAGTAGCTGTTCTCATGAATCGTGAGTCTTGGCCCTAACAAATTTAAACAAGTTCAGTTGTTTTGGTTCGACTATCATGATTAGAATAAGCTTCATTCATTGTAGTGTGATTTTTGGTGTTTTAAATCCATTCTAGAACCATTTTATAGGTTCCTACTTGAAGTGTTTGCCTTGTTTCTTAAACTATTTGTTTCTTGCTTGTCACTTATTGGCTATCTTTCATCTTGTCTCATATAATATCCATTTGAGTTTTGCACTTTTTGTGATTATCGTTTTTTGCTTTGTTCCCTGGATATCTCTCAATTTTTGGTGTACTATTGTGGTGTAGGATTTCTCTTTGGAAGTGAACCAAAAGCTAGATCTTAGGGGGTGGAAGCTTAAGAGAAACTCCAAGCAAAATAGGCCTCTTAAGAAGGATCAAACACCAAAGAAAGCTGGACAGAAATTTGAGCGCATACACGCCAGGACTTCCATTAAGTTGCTTCTGTTTTCCATTAAATTCTTTGTAACATTTTCAATCTTTTATTGTAAATGCCATTGGCTATGTGTACTAGAAAAGCCTTTGGTGTTCTTCAATCTCTTAGCATTGTGCATTTCTTATAATAGCTTGGTCTAGTCAGTGAGTGCATCTTGGGAGCCAAAGTTAACAAGCCTCACCATAGGATTCGCCTAGTTGCTTTAAATTCATGTGTAGGTGTAGCTTGGCAAAAGATCTCAAATTCTAAGCCTCACTACTTAGGAATCTGTTTTAGTGTTAAGTGTCTTAGAGTAATTTGTTTGTTTGTTTGATTGAGAGTTTAATCTTCTAAGTTCAAAATCATATCCTTTTTGTGAAAAGTGGTGGAGTAAGTAGCGAGGTAAACTCTGGCTAGGTAAGAATTGGTACTTAAGAAGTCCTAGTGAGTCACCTCTCTTTCCTGGGAGTGAACTTCTAAACACTTATAAATCTTTTCATTCTAGGAATACTATTGAAATTAAAAGATGTCTAGACATCCATCTCCCCATGGTGAAAGTGACACTAAAAAATCTCTTACTTTAAAAAAAGTTCTAAAGAACTCAAAGAACTAAATATATGGCTACAAGAAGAAGTTCAACAAAGAAGAAAAGATAAAATTGACAAAGAACTTCAAATTGTTATCATAGCGAATGACCTTAGGCTTCTTAAAAAAGAACAAATACAAAAGAAAGAAAATCAACAATCAAGGGAAAGTAGAAGTGGGGAGTCAACTTATGAGCAAAAGGGAATGAGAGTGGGGAAATATTACCAAGAACCTTCTGCAATGAGAAGGCAAAGAACAAAACATACACCTAGTTTCTATCGTAAAGATAATGTTAAGGTATACTAGGAATGGGAAATGAAGGTGGAGCAATTATTTGCATGTCACCAAGTTCATGAAGAAAGAAAAGTGCCTCTAGCAACCCTTAGCTTTCAAGGGTATGCTATGTATTAGTCGACCACTTTAGTCTAAGAGAGGCATTGCCATAATGATCCTTCCATTAAATATTGGAATGATATTAAGTTTTCCCTTAGGAGGAGGCTCATTCCCTCCTACTACAATAGGGAACTCATGGATAAACTCTAGAGACTTCAATAGAGGTCTATGATTGTAGAAGAATATAGGCAGAAAATGGAGTTGTACATGATGAGGGTGGGCATTGTTGAGAATGAAGAAATCACTTTAGATAGGTTCTTAAGTGGATTAAATCTTAACATAAGAGATAGAGTTGAGCTTCTACCTTATAGAGATTTGGAAGATTTTGTTCAAATGTGTATAAAGGAATAATAAAAAAACTTGAGAAACTCTTTTTCAAAGAAAGATCAAGCTCATTATAGTTTCTATAGGAAGAACGATTTTAAAAGAGAAGAACCAACTAAGAACTTAGCCAAGGAAAATGAAAAAAGCAAGCGTGAAGCATCTGCACACACTTGCACTAGTGACATTAAGTGCTTCAAATGTTTAGGAAGAGGACACATAGTTGCTTAGTGCCCTGCCAAAAGAATTATCATCTTGAGGGGCATTGATATCTATAATAGTAAAGAAGAGTCAACATCTAGGGAGAGTGAAGGTGAGAGTGAAAGCTCACAAGAGTTTAATGGAGAGGATGCATACTAATGGAGAGGATGTATACTAATGGAGAGGATGCATACCTTTATGAAGGAAACCTTCTCATGATTAGAAGGCTCTTTAACAATCAACCTAGTGTTCCACACATCACACAAAGAGAAAACATCTTTCATACAAGATGTAATGTTTCATTCTTGATCCTTTGATCCACAATGTATAGCTTGTAGTTAGGAGGCATGTGATGGAATTCTTTTTGAATTTCCTCCATCCTTGGCCAAAACTTAGAGACTCCTTCCATTATATATGTAGGAATCTTCACACCTTTGTAATTGACTCTTGAGTGTTTAGTGAAACTCTATTGAGATTACTCTGGAAATTACTTCTTTTGAGAGTCACCTAGCTAGAGCTTCTCTTGAGAACTTCCTATAGCTTCCTTTCTCTAAAATTGGCTTAACCTTTATAGAGAAACTTCACCATACACCAATTCCCACCTCTTCACGGAACCAATTCTTCATCTCTTATATCATGTATTGAATAAAAATAGTGAGTTAGAAAAACAACATATAGAAATAATTTAGTTCAACAAACATCCACATATTAAAGACTTAAATCAAGGTATATGGCAAAAGATTAAATGTTTCAAAACTTTAATGACATAAACAAAGAATTAATATTGTCAAAATATTATAAAATGAGTTGATACATAGAAATTGGTGCATAGGGCATGTTGGAAATATATGATTATTACTCATATCTTATTGTTCAAATTATAGTACAAGATAAACATAACAATAATGTTTTAGAGAACCCTACACATTTTATGTGGAGCATATCACAACAAACAACATAGGATTTATCAAGTATGACAAATTAATAGCGATACCTATTTATAACTAACAAACTCTAGGTCAAGCGAAAGAAAAAGATTAGAGATCTCGTCACAAACATCTTAACATACCCTTTATAAATGAACCAATATATTGCAATAATCCAACAATGCATAATATTGTCAAGTGCACATAAAGTCAAACTTAGCATCAAGAAAACTCTAATGAAAATAGTCCAATTAATCAATTATTTCTCATTTTGATATATTAAAATAGAAAATGTAAGCAATGAATATAAATTATATTTATGCTTTTAGGATTATCTTAGAATACTTGTTGATAATTCAGTCTTAATCTTTAATTAGAAGTTATATCAATTTGCTTAATTATGATAATCTTTTATGTAAGTGAAACTGTAATTCTTCACATTAAATGCTTGGAACATGTGTATTATAATAGAACACTTAACTTATATACATTTGGAACGGGTGAAGTGTTAATAGGTTTTCATTTGTATATACTTGGAAGAAGTGAGGAGTTAAATGAATTAATTAATGCTGGCTTGGTTAATTCAAAATATTGTAATGGTTTGTTTGATAAAAAAAGATAAAATAATATATTATCACTTTATTCATAAACACTTGGAATGAGTGAAGAGTAACTTGAGTTTCAGTCATAAACGCTTGATATGAATAACAAATTAATCGAAACTTATTTTCGTTAATTTGAGATCTTTGTTTGTAAGTTAAAAGAATAGCAATCATCTAATAGCTAATGAAGAATCAGACTATGAGAAAGTTAGAGAATCAACATGGTTTTGTCGTATTTATTGAAGTTCTTTATATTCTTTCCTGTGTTTTAAAACTCCCCTCCTTTTACTACTTTTAAGACAACTTATGTCAGCTTAACATTGTTTATACTTTGTCTTTGTTCACTCTTTATGAAACAAATGATTACAAGAGACAATTGTTGTAGTGCGCTAGATGAGTGACATTTATTTGATTGTATCAACGGTAATAATCAATCACCGTAGTTCTAATGTCGCCATCGCATCTTTGTACTCGGGCATTGAGGGTAAGCCTTAATGGTTTGTTGTTCAATGCCCTTAATTATCTTTTTTGCCACTAAGGGGTCCAAAAGGGGTTGAGACTCAACAACTCGATCTATACATTGGGCTCTACTTTAGGTCATCCTTAGACCATTGTGTACTTCGGTCTTAGATAAGTATAGCAAGATGATCTTGTTGAGCTTGTAACTCGGTCTGATGTTGGTCTTCCATGAGGTTTAAGTCTTTATCAAAATTAGCATGTAGTTATTCTTGTGTTTAGCATTGAATTCATTGATTGTCCTTCGCTTGTTATTGTTTACATGTTGGCTATTGTGCATTGGAGGGTTTTCTCGTTCTTTTAGAAAATATTTTCCATGTGTTTTGAGGGTATTGATAAATGATGGGTCTATCTCAAGATTTGATGAAAACAAAATGGTAGTTTGAGTAAGAACCATAAAGCTATATGATTTAAAAGAAGGTTTTGCCTGAGCTCATATTGTGCATCAATGTTCTTACTGAAAAAATGAGCATTGTTTGTTTAAGGTGAAAACAAATTATGCCTTGAGAGATTAGGTTAAGTCTTCTTGAATTAAGCAGACAAGTTTTTTTTGTGGAAAGTTGAAGAGGTCCATTTGAAAATATTTTTATAACCTTAAGTAAGAGTTTGATATAAAATAGATTTAATAGGCTTTTTGGTCCTAATATTTGTAGATTTATTCAATGTGATACCTCTATTTTTTTTGTTCTAAATTCAATCTCTATTTTATTTAAAAGGAACTAATGTGATCTCTTTCCTTCAATTAGTGTGACACCGTTTAGAAAATGACAATATGACAATGGAAACTTATATAATAAAACATGTGTTTATCCGAGTGGGTGAGTTGATTAATTAAAACTTCAAATTTATAAAATATGTTATTCAAGAAAGAGCTAAAGATGAGTGAATAAGTGTTTGGAGATTAGGGTTTGACTTAGTTACTCTCAGTTTATCTTTACTTTTTTATTTTTTAAGGAGTGAAATAATTCAAGAAGGGGTGTCTCGTAGGTGATAAATAATTTAAATAAACGTCGAGATGAAATTGGAGATGGTAGAAATAATGGAAGGGATTGTAAACATGTGGTGGGTGCAAAATTTCTTCCCAACCTATTTAATAATTACATATTAATACAACAATAAATTAATGTTTCATGATTGTCATGTATCGATAATCTTTTCTACTTTTGATAATAAGTTAAAGATAAGATAAAATATTAATTCATCTAATATTATTTTATAAAAAAATTACAATATATTACTTATGGAGTTATTAAAACATTTTAATTAAAAATTGATTAATTAATATTTGAATAATATATATATATATATATATATTAAAGAATATTTTTAAAATTTGAATGATATTATAATTATAGTGTATGTAAGTATTTATTTCTCTTTTATTATTATGATACATTCTAATTTTTTTCACTTTCTCGCATTTATATCTCTTACACAAATTGAATGTGAGTTATTGACTGAGTTCAAAGTTCTAGAGAATGTTACAGTCATTTATTTGTTTTCATGTCATGATTAAATTTGTACCAATATCATTTTCAAATGAAAAAAAAATAGTAGAGATAGTTCTATTACTTATTAATCTTTTGTCAAAAAATAAAACAAAACCATGAAGATTGATTGAGATAGAAACTGAAAAATTACTGAGTAACCCTAAATATTTTTAATTTCAATAATACCAACTTATGATAATTTTAAAAGACAAATAATTAGTATATTAATATATTATTATAAAAATAAAAAAACATATACAAGTTGCATATCTAGTTTGGGGTTAAAAGTAAACAAAACAGCAAAACTCTCTTGTCTTCAATTATTTCTTTCTTATGCTGAGTTTTGACTGACCAATATGCTATACCGTTGGTTTGACTTCCAAAAGGATGTGTTATTCTAGTTGATTTTGGATTCGTCCAAGAAGAATAAGCACAAATCAAAATTTGGTACTTCGTACCATTACCCATGAAACACATTCTATGGTTGAATATATTTCACTTTGAGCCACGTTTCATTTTTTTCTCATTTAAAATTAACAGTTTTGCTTTTCTCTTCTGATATGTGTAGCTTAAGAAATAATATAAGATGTTACACCTTTAATAATTTTATGTCAAAATCAATTTTATTAATTAAATTATAATCTCGCATATAGTTACTTATGTTAAGTTTTATTAAAGTTAAAATATCATACAATGTAAAAAATAATTTATATTTTTAAAAATATATATTAAATTTATTTTTATTTTTATACATAATTTTATTTTAATGTAACTTTTTTATATGTAAGCTTTAGAGAAATATAATTTAATCAAAAAACAAAGTAAATGACATAATATAGTTAATAAAAATTATAAAAATGTAATTTGGGAAAACATACAGTTTTGTGTAATAGCACATGCTAAAGATAAATCTATGAATAACAATAATGTGATAATCAAATTTTGACAATCTTACGTCACATTTTTGTGGCTTCTCATTTTCTCATTTTCTTATCTTTTTATTTTTTATATTTTAAAATTAATTAAAAGATATCAATAGTATTATTGTCAAAATTTGGTTGTTGTTACAATATTATTATCCTAAATCTATTTAGAGAAACATGCATTTTGTTTTCGTCGCGGAAATGATTCCATTTTTTCAGTTGTTAATTTTGTTTTCAACAATGAGATTTATGGGACTTGTAACGTCCCATTTAATTATTAAGCGAAATTAAAAGAAATGTCACACACAAATAGTACAATAGCGCAGTTCTGGGATCTCAGACACAACTTTTGCAATTCTAGGCACATCACGATGCCAAAGAAAACTAGATAAATGTCTAATAGGAGGAAATAGAGTATTAAGGAGTCAAGCAATACATGGGCCTTAACCCTAACAAAACCCAAAAAAAAATGAAGTCCAGCCCAAAGACTATGCAGCAGGGTCATCTCTCCTCTGCTGACCACGAATGCCTCTCGCATCTGCTCCCATCAATAAATTGATGATCATCGCAAGAGTAGAAGAACAACATACATAGCAAATAAACAAGCGAAGGGTAAGCTAGAGCCAAAACCAGTTCATCAAAGAAATCAGATACATATTCACAGTCCATTTCACTTACATCACACAGGCATGTTAAGACCCTCCAAACAATACACTAAGACTCGACTCATCCGGATACATATAACCTGGTCGGATTCAGCGGATGCTTGCACTTGTGGTGGATACCTCTGCTCACCCCCGAGCTATGTGTTACAAGTGTTACAATGAATCCATTTCCCTCACCACAAGGTTAGCCCTTAATTAATTCCAGGCGAGCTCCCGATAGTCTCACCTAGGCGAGACGTGCTCGCTTGGGCGAGAAAACCAGTGCTCGCCACTGTTCTCTCGTGTACAGTCTCGTAATGATCTAAACAGCCCAAAAATAATACACTTCGCAGGTTCACAACACATAAAGTACATCAAATGGCAAAATACAGCTACTCAAGCAGAAAAGATGTAACCATAGAGTAGGGTCTAGCTTCCCCTACCTGGACAATGTTAGCTGGAAACCTCGACACCCAAACTGTGGAGCACAAACAGATTCTAGGAACAGACTCAGAGTTGGAAACAGTGAGTAAGAGTGGGTCATTACGGGACCTTGCCAACAACTACGAAAACAAACCAAAGAGGAAAAACTACGAGTTGAAGAGCACTTACGTGAGCTAAGGACGGGGCCAAGCTGAAAGCGAACTGGAAGTATTGTGGAACCCTAACAGAGAAGATGGTTGCGACTCTAAGCACAAGGGAATCAGAAATCTGAGAGTGTGGAATTAGGTCAGACTTGGGTGGCTTTATCTTTTGGGCCAACCCTTCGGTCCAATAGCTTAAGGGCAGCCCTTAAAACTTTAGGGCAGAAAACCGGGCCTTACAAGACTTAAAATTTTTTTAGTAAAAACGATATTCGGTAGTTAGAATTTTTCTTAGAAGAAAAGTAAACCTGTGTCTTGAAATGCTAGACAAATCACACCTTTTGAGAGAGAATTTATCCGGTGAAAGTTAATTCTATGTATTTTTTTATTCCATCCCACCCCAAACTTGTTTTATTTTTATTTTCAAAATTTTCAAAATTTATATATTATTATAATTTTATGAAAGATATCTACATATTTTTATTCATTTTATAATTTATTCCTATATTAATATTTTCAATTTGAAACTTCCATACGTATAATTTATGTTAATAGATCTGGCTTATACTTTAGAAAATTTTATTTTTGTGTCATTTTAATATGGCTATAACCAAACGTTTGACAATTATTCTTCACGTTACTTATAAACTTACGACTAATATCAAAAAAATTACTATTTTTTGAACTTTTATTAGTTTAAAGACCTATACATAATGTTTCTTCATATTAAATAAATAAAATCTTTTTTATAATATAATAAAAAGATTGATACGATCCTAAATAGAAAAAGGGGTGATGGTTTCTGACTTTAAATCATTATGTAATATAAACAAAGAAAATTAGAGAAAGAACGCGAAATTAGATAGGAATAGAGACACCACAATCTAGCAAATTAATAAGTCAATGAATATTTACCATAAAGATGTTAATCTTTGATAAGAACCGTTGTTCTAAGACAAGAATCAAGAAAATCCTCTCTTTAATGAATTCAAATTCAAATAATGGCTAAAAAAGGTTTACATATGTTTTTGGTGCCCCTATATACAGACACAAATGTTAAGCAACCTAGGAACACCCTACAAGAAAGCCCAAAGGCATCGAGTTAAAAAATAACATGAAAATTAAAAAACAAACTCAAACTCTTGGCTCAACAACTAGAGCTCACCCAATGACTCGTTGCCTAACGAGTTCACTCGCCAACAAAAGTTATAAGGTGTGCGAACTTAGATCTTAACTCTCACCCAACAATCCCATTCGTCCTACGATCTTAGAAATTTAAAAGGAAATTACAAATGCCTTTAAATTGCTTAGAAGTATTCTATAAGTGAGTTATAAGCCATGATCTTCATATCGTTTGAGTTCCAATAGCTCTTCCTCAAGTTCTTTTTGTATTGGATCAAAAGATAGTCCTTTATCATACCTTCCTTCTGGAAGAAACTTTATCCTTAAATTTGTTCCACTTGAAGACTCCTTCTCCTTTGCATTGGATCAAGGGATAGTCCTCTATCACACCCTATTTCTTGAAAAGTGAAGATATTGCTCTTTGTTTACTACTTCTCTCTTTTTCTTTTCCTATCTTTCTCTCTTTCTCTCTTTCTCTTCTTCTTCCTCTTGTTCTCTCTTTTCTTTCTCCTCTCTCTTTTCTTGTTCCTCTTTGTCTCTCTTTTCTTCTTCTTCTTCTTCTTCTTCTTCTTCTTCTTCTTCTTCTTCTTCTTCTTCTTCTTCTTCTTCTTCTTCTTCTTCTTCTTCTTCTTCTTCTTCTTCTTCTCTATTTTCTTTTAATGCTTTCCTCTTTTGTTCTCTTTTTAGCTTTTGTTCTTATCTCTCTTTTCTCAACATTTATAGTTTTTGCAATATCTTTCTTTCTTCCTTTTTCAAGTATTTATTGTAGTTCTTGAGGTCTTCATTAGTCATAGAACTTAGATTCCAATTAGGACATTGATGACTTGCATGCCTATGGCCTTCACATTTAAAACATTTATTGGCATTTGCTTTAGCCTTAACAATGATTTGTTGCCATATTTCTGCTTTCTTCTAAGCTCACATATTTTTCCATTTAGATGTACTATTCGTGATACAATTGCATTGACATCCTCCACTAAGGCTACACAAACATTAAGTGAATATCTTCATGCCATTCTCTTTGTACTTTCAAGTCCTCTAGCCAAATGATTCACGTGAGGGGTAGGATAGCTAAAATCATATGTAATACTACTCCTAAAAGAAGGCCTCTACTGGAACATGTTGCATTGCTCAATATTGCTAGCTCCTGCAAGAATAGGTTAGTAAAAATAAGAATAATAAATTTAGAATCTCACCACTCGTCTAAGTGTTTCACTCAAAAGTTCACTCGTATATCACACTTATATGTTATTTTTTGAAAGAACTCTTTTGCCTTTTTTCACTCAAATTCCCTTTAGCACTTGACAAAGTACTTCAGTAGCTTAAGCAAGAATGACAATCAATGTGAAAAACGTTGTGAGATCTAAAACTCGACTCAATAGGTTAAAATAAATAAACTCTAGACAAAACTTCAAGAAAATTTAAAGACACAAAACAATAAAGTTAGAATAAGTAGACTACCAAAAAGAGTTAATTTAAACAACGCAAAGACACTAAGGAAAGACCGAATGCTAAATCAACAAATCAAACAATACCCTAGCAAATAGTAGCAAACAAATTGCGTTGAACTCTTCAATTTTCATTTGCTTTTGGATCCTTACTTTTCTTTTATTTTGTATTTGGATCCACAATTCCTTCTTTTCCTTTAAATTTTGCAGTTCAAACACACAATTAGAGATGGCAAATAAACTCGTCCCGTGGGTATTGCCCGAACCCGTCCCCGTTTTGACGGGAAATCCCCGCATTGACTGGGTATGAGTATGGGGAATCCCCGACTTTTTCAATTGGGTATGGGGTTGGGTATGGGGATGTACATATCCCCGCCATATTACCCGTCCCCGTTTAAATTATTAAAATATTTCCAATTAATTAAATAACCATATATATATATATATATATTATTTTTTATTTATTTTAATTATTTGGTTTGTCATGAAACTCATTCACATTTCAATTATATTTTTCATCTTATCATAACCTTTATGTAATTATGTTAAAAATATGTATGTTAATTAAAATTTTTTATGTCTCACATTTGAATATTTCTATTATTTTTTAATATTTTTATTTAATGTATATTTTTCTTTCACATGAAAATGTTTAATACTCTCAATTTAAATATTTAATAGCACAAACATTTCGTTTACTAAGTAATATAAAAAAAATCATTTACTTATTATTCTTATTATTAATTTTTGTTTCATTTGAATAAATTTTTTATTTCACTAAAACAAAGTTTTGTTATTTCTCAACCATGAGTATATATGTTGATATTTGAAAACAAATTTTAGATTTCTAAGATATTTTTCAACTTATCATATCCTTAATTATACATTTGTTTTCCTTTGTGCGATTTCTTTCAATAGTCTCTCAAATTGTTTGTAAACATTTGTTAATTTTTAATATTTTTATTTCTTGTTTATTTTCATTATGCATAATACTATTTCGATATATTTTATCTAATTATTTTTTATTTTTTAACTCATTATCAATCATACTGTAATTTTTTCACTATAATTGTATAAATAACTTTTATTTACTATAATATAAAAATTTAATGTAATTGTCATTAATATTTTTTTATCACCATCCAACATAATTGAAGTTCAAAAGATACAAGATCTATATTAAAATTTTATTATTATGATTATTATTTGTTCTTTGTATCATTTTGATTAAGTAATGTA
>Ga0214542_1001420_pt1 | contig 49002 bp, 20 predicted proteins | sample CNSS1metaG_FD_160096 | JGI IMG/M metagenome (GOLD analysis project Ga0214542, IMG submission 160096) | Root nodule microbial communities from cowpea collected in UCLA plant growth center, Los Angeles, California, USA - CNSS1 | ecosystem: Host-associated > Plants > Roots > Nodule | place: USA... | reverse complement strand
AACAAATATAATTAAATAAGTAATTTTCAACATCCAATTTAGTGAATAAATATTTATCTTAAGGCGTAAAAAAGATAAATTATAGTAGAATGGAACTACTATAGTACACATATTACAGAACCACACACTAGATAATTTGTCAAAGTTCATTTGTTTAGTTATTCACATCGATGCAAGATAAATGTGTTTTGTGACAATAGCGCAAGTTGGACTGTTTCTATTTTAATAAAAGAGCAGTTTCAGGTATCCACAGTTAACTGAACTTAATCTTTAGAGGTTCAATTTTTTTAAGCTGAACTGTATAATAATTCAATTCAGATTTTATTATAGTTGGTTCAATTATTATAGTTTAATTTGGTACAGTTAATCCATAGTTTAGTACAATACAATTAATTTTGTCCAGCCCTAGTTGTAGCATTGCAAATATTCACCCAATCTCATATCTCTTCTACTTTTTTATATTTGTGTTATTAATTATTTGAAGAAAAAATATACTTTGATTTTTATTTTTTATTTTTGACGTGATTTAATATAGATTATTAATTTTTGTAAAGAAAAAGATAATAATATTCTTATTATTTTCTTTTCTTTATCTCTCCTATATTACGTTAATATTTGTTCATTGTGTCGTGCTATTATTTTATGTATTTATTGTTTATGCTCTTAGTTTTTGTTTGGACATGGGAAAGTACAAGGAAGCAAATAAAAATTTTGATCCATGTGTGCGTTTGGTGGCTAATAGAGATATGATAATACGTGGGTCTGTCTAGTATATAGCAAAGTCTTACTGTTTACCATTAACATAATCTCTGTTCCATCTGAATCTTAACCATTGATTAATATAATAAATTATGTGATCAATGGTTGGATTTCTGGTGGCCACAGCCGAATTTCAATTACGGAAAACTAAAGGATGGCCCAAAATATCGATATTTAAAAGGAAAATTTTACACGAACACTATTAAGTTTTTTTTTAATCCTTGTAGCATATTCAATAAAAAAATAATTTTAATTTTGTAATAATTTTATATTTTAAAATAAAAATTAGGTGTGCACTAAAACATAAAACATGGGTGTTTATCTATCACCACCTTATTTAAAGTTCATCCAGAACAGTAATGTTTGATTTAGATGTGAAAAAATAATGAGGCGAAAAAAATAATGAAAAGTAGAATGGTTTAAAATAACGCAAAGTAGAATGGTCTAAAGTAAATAAAATTATGCGTGTCTCCTGCCTTGGGTGGCTAAGAAGCATGATAATATGTGAGTCGGTCGAAGTATATAGCAAAGTCATACCGTGTAACATTTCCATAATTTCTGTTTCATCTAAATCTTAACCATTACATAAATATTAATATTTTAATTTGGATCTGACACATATTTATAATACAATATTTAATTTATAAAACAATAATACTATATTAATTTATAAGTTTTATTTTGGTTTTAACAATATTTAATAAATATAATTTTAATTTATATTTACATAATAATAATATATTTATTAAATTTTTTGTTATGCATATATCATTATATTTTATTAATTTTAAAATAAACAAACGTCTCCCATGTGGGGTATATGACATTGATATCATTTTGCACTTGGGACTAAAATAATAAGTAAATAAAATTTTGGATGTATATATATGTTCGGTGTGGTATATATCATAGATATGATAATATGTGGGTCTGTGTAGTGTATAGTAAAGTGTTATCGTTTACCATTTGCATATTTTGTTTTTCGTCTAGATCTTGACCATTGATTAATAAGAACAAATAATATGAATAAAAAAGAAAAAGTACGTGATTGAAGGTTGCAATTGTGGTGGAGAACCTTGTGCCGCAGAGGATCTTGTCTCATTAAGCCGGGGACGGGAGACATCCGACTTTACTTATGATAGTGATATTTGGTACAAGTCAGAGTAGCGGACTTTTATTACCCTTGTAGCGATAAATATATGAGCATTGAGCACAAAAAACATACCACTACTCATCTCTATTTTCTACATTCCCCATTCACACATATGGCTGGTGCTTATAACGGACCACGGAGGCATGTTTCCGGCAATGAGACGAGGAATAGTGACGAGGTATTCTCTAACGTTTGTTTCACTGTTTCTAATACTGTCATGTAACGTTTGATGGGTTGTTTATGCAATGAAGATAGGAAAAAGTGGAAGGTGCGGGCGCAAGCAAGGGGTGGTGAAGAAGATGCTTGTGTGGGTGTGGAGGACGATCACTTTCAACATCAAGAACGAAGCAATTGCTTCTGCTAATAAGTAACTCAACGTTCAAACATCACATGTAATTAATTATAAACTATACTCAAATCTCATTATAAAGCTGTTTCTGCTTCTGTTTTCAATTTGGATTATGAAATTGAGATCTACAATATTACTACTTTTGTAGAATTCATATGTTGGGACAATTTATTAAAAGTGGAGCGATTCAAGTTTTAATTTTTATAAATAGATAAATTATAACAAATTTATTAGGGAGAGAGTTTGACAAATTGAAGCCCTACTGGTTAACCATAATTCAATGATCGATAAAATAAGGGTTAAATATGTTTTTGGTCCTTTAATTTTTGTGAAAATTGAAATTAGTCATTCTTCAAAACTTGGACACTATTCAGTCCTCCAACTATAGAAATATGTGAATTTAGTCATTTTAACCAAATTTTGTTAAGTTTGTTTGATATTCCAAACGGATTTTGATAAAAAAAATAATATTAATACTACTACTAATAATAATATTAATATTAATACAACTACATATATAAAGGGATAAACATCTTTGGTATCCTTTTTATTTTATCAATTTTATCATCTTAATTATTATATTTTAAATTTAAATAATTATTTATAATAAAAAAAATATTTTTCAGGTTTATTATTTTATTAATTTTAGTAACTATTTTTTTAAATTGAAATAATTGTTCAAATATAAAGATAAATGAATAACAAAACAAATAAAAATGACAAGTAATTGAAACATGATTCTTAAATAGTAAATAAAAGTAAAATGTGTATCTAACAATAATAATAATAATAACTATTATAATAATTATATTTTTTATTAATAACAATAATAATAATAATAATAGTAATACAATAATAGAAATAATTATAATTAATAATAATGATAATAATATTTATAGTTGATAGTAATAATGATTATTAATTATAGTTGATAATAATATTCCGTGACGAATCTTGACCAATAATTTTGGAGGAGCCAAAATCATTTATAGTAAAAATTTTTGAACTCATCAATAATTTATTCGGAATAAAAATCTCCAGTTATTATTAGTTTTTCAATGTAAATAACCATATTGTGTTCAAGAAATTCATCTTCCATCTTATTTCAAATTTTGTTTCGATAATCGTCGTTGTAGAAATGAAACATTAAGAGTTAAATAAAATAAATTAGATAATCAATCAATTAAAATATCTTTAATTTATTTGTTTTTGTCAAATATTGACATAATTCAATAATGATTGACAAAACCTTCAAATTTGAATGGGTATGAACATCAACAATGAGATGTTGGAGTGAAATTTTAAACTAATCATATATTTATCAATATACCTATTTTATTTTTTTTAAGTTTAAGACAAAAAAAATAATTTATCATAATCTAATAAATATTGAGATGTAATTACTAACAAAAATATATAATAGTAATAATATTATATATTACAAATAAGAGTAATAACTTTACTACTAATAATGTTAATAATACTAATAGTAATAATATATAATAGTAACATATAATAATAATAACAATTATTATTATTATTATAATACTAATATTTGTTATAAATAATATTTATAATAATTAGAAATACTAATACTTATAAAAAATATTACAAATAATAATATTATAGTTGAAATCATAAATAAATAAAAAAATAAAAATAAATTGATTTTTGTAGGATTTGAACCCGAGTCCTTTTGTATCATAATTTTAAAATGACAAAAAAACTAATTTTTATGATACGTGTCAATAAAAGAAAATGGGTAATGTAGTAATTTTGGTAGTATCTTCTTTTCTTAACATATAATAGATCATTAGAGAAATAAATATAATTTTAGACTTTAAATTTTCATATATAATTTCGTCTTTTTCTAAAAGTTTGTACTAATTTGATCTTGGATGTCCTCTTTCTCTAAAAGTTCATATCAATTTGATCTTCATATTTTATTAATGCCTGAGTTACTTCTAAATTAATTATTTTAAAACTATTAAAAATCATTTTAGATATACTTATAATTTTGGTGTTATAAGATATTATATTAAAATTTTGCTACCTACAAATACTTTCTTACGAAAGAATTACTTGTAATTTTGACTCTTCATTATAGATGAAAATACGTAAATATGTTCTTAAATAAATATCAAACTCATCCAAATCGCATACACTCTCACAACTTTTGTGGAAGGTTTAGCAAATATGGAGGGAGACTCGATTTGAGACACCTTGTATGTGAGTGGATTTAGGGGATTTGGAACCATGGTGGATTTTGGAACTACACTAAACTAATTTTAATTTGTAATTTAATTCTTTTACTTATTATTTTACCTATTGTTTAAATAATATTATCTACCTATTTTGTCTCCCTACGTCACTTCATCAGTAGGTAAATTTTCTAATGGATCCATTTTTACTTTTTTTTTTCTCATTAGTAATAAATAATGATTTAAATACGCATTTGATCCATATTTTTACTATGTTTGTTCAATTTAGTCTTCATTTTCGTTTTGTGTTCAATTAGGTTCTTAATTTTGTCAAATTTTGGTCAATTTGGTCATTTTTATTAACGATGTTTAAATAATTAATGTTTTTTAACACTACATGCCACATGTCAGCTACTGGTTTTTTAATTTTATCTTTTAAAAAAAATTAAAATTTTTTAATTTCAAACAAATTACCCACGTGTAAAGTCACAATTGTGTCACGTATCAATACAAGTGTCATGTGTCAGTTTGTGGTTGTATTATTTGTTTTTGTTCAATTTAGTCTTGATATTTGTTATTTTTATATTTTAGATATTAAAATCTAAAATGTTTTGTATTTAAATGTTAATTTTATAAATATTAGTTTACTTTTCTAAAATATTTCTAACATTTGAAATACTTTTAAGTATCAATTTTAAAAGTATCAATATTTAGAATATAAATATTAGAAAAAAAATTAATAATTATATTCTAATAATATTTTAAATAATTGTATTATATTTAAAAATTAAATATAATAATTTTCTTCAATTTATAATTAAATTTAATAATTTATAATTGAATTTAAAAAATAATTAATAAAAATGTCAATTTCATAAAAAATATTATAATTTTTATAAAAGATATTAAATTTGGTGTCAAAATGAAAGAGGCAAAATTATTTCATTTTAATCAAAATTGGGACGAAAATGAAGAAAAATAACAAATATAAGAACTAAATTGAAAAAAAAATGATGAAGATATTATATTAAATAAGGACAAATATTTTTTTTTTAGATTAAAAAAAATTAAAAGATATTATATTAAAATTTTGCTACCAACAAATACTTTCTTACGGAAGAATTACGTGTAATTTTGATTCCATATTGTAGATGAAGATACGTAAATATGACATTAAATAAATACTAAATCCCTCAAAATCGCATACACTTTCACAATTTTTGTGGAAGGTTTAGCAAATATGGAGGGAGACTCGATTTGAGACACCTTGTGTGGAGAGGCGGAACTTCTTTATGACTAAGTGCAGCCGGCCATGGCTCTCCCAAGTTTTTAATTTTATTGTTTATACATATTTATATGTATTTTAAATTTAAATTTATATATTTATATATTATTTTTATTAATATATATATATATATATATATATATATATATATATATTATTTATATAATTTTATTATTTAAAAAGTAAAATAAAAATTAATTTGATGGACCTTGATTAATAAATGGATTAAAGTTTTATATCTAGTCATAAGATTTTTTCACAACAAACCATTAAAAAGAGTGTGAAAGTAAAAAGACAGATAGATTGAGAAATAGAGATGGGAGGACAGAGAGAAAGAAAAACAAATACTCAGAATATTTTATGAATCTTATATAATTAAGAATGTCAATTGGTTTATTATTTTCCAAACCTGTAATTTTCCTTAAGATATTTAATTCTGAAATTAAATCAAATCCATCAATATCCAACGAATTATCATGTTTTAAAGATTTTTCAATATTTAAGCATTTTTCTTTCAAAAATGAAATATCTACACACTGTAATATACAAGACATTTGCCCTTTTTTGTTTATAGCTCTTTTTTGTTATGCAACTAAAGTCTCAATTCTTCTTTTCTTTTGAATTTTTGAATAGCCTGATTCAAATTTTCTAGTTGACATATCTATATTTTTTTATGGTTAAATTATTCATTTGGTCCCAATTTTCGTATGTAAATTTGAATTTGGTCTCTCAATTTTAAAAAGTGTTAACTAGGTCCCTAATTTTGATAATTTGTTTCAATGAAGCCCCTTCCGTTAAAATGGCAGAAATGGCGTTAAGAGCACAGTGACGTGGAAATGTTAGACTGAACTGAACAGTGAAGTAGCACGTTAAATGTGGTACACATGGAATTTTGAAATACTGTAATAAATAATTAATTTTGAAAAAACGTTGAACGTTATTTAATGCTGTAAATATCAATTTTAAAAGTATCAATATTTTAGAATATAAATATTAGAAAAAAACATTTAATAATTATATTCTAATAATATTTTAAATAATTGTATTCTATTTAACAATTAAATATAATAATTTTCTTCAATTTATAATTAAATTTAATAATTTATAATTGAATTTCAAAAATAATTAATAAAAATGTCAATTTTATAAAAAAATATTAGTATAATTTTTATAAAAGATATTAAATTTGGTGTCAATTTGAAAGAGACAAAATTAATTCATTTTAACCAAAATTAGAACAAAAATTAACAAAAATAACGAATATAAAGACTAAATTAAACAAAAAAAAATAATACAACCAAAACTAACATGTGACACTGATATTAACAAATAATTTTTTTTAAATTAAAAAAAATTAAAAAATTAAAAAAAATTAAAAGAACTAGAAATTGACATATATCATGTACGATTCAAAAATATTAACTATTTAAATACCATTAATTAAAAAATTAAATTAACAAAAATTTGACGAAAACAAAAATCTAATTAAATAAAAAAATTAAAAACCAAATTAAATAAATAAAAAAATGGACAAATATATAAATTTAAGCCTAATGATATATGTAATATCTGTACGTATTTTCGTAAATAACAATCACTTACATACAAACTTTATTTTTTAGGTAATTATTCATGAAAAATTTAACTTTTTCTTGTAGTATCTCAAACTCTGGAACAACTCTGATAGGTTCTCAATAGACCATGGGTCAGCGCCGCCGTAGGTAATGCAAGTCTGACGTCAAATACAAAGGAAAACGTAAATACAAAAAATTCAAAGAATAATCACACCAAATAAAAAATAACACAAATTTATTAAACCCTATTCAGGTACCAAATGTAAAACTCAATAGAAAATAGAAAACAAAACTAACCTTTAGTCATTGTTCGAGAATCTTTTACATCTTAAAATTCTCACTTTCTAAAAACTGATAAATGTATTATTTTGTAGAAAAAAAACATAGTATTCGATGACCCAAATCATATGTAGTAGTATTTATTATGCTTTGCCCGTCATAGAGTTGCAAAAGTTGTGGAAACATGATACCAAACTTTTGCTTTGATAATTGATTGGAAAATGAATCAAATTTTTAGGTTAACAATGAGTAGCTCAAATTATACCCTTACATTCATCACTACTTTTCATTGATACTTTTTTGTTACAATCAATTACTAATCTAAATAATAATAATAATAATAATAATAATAAATATTAAATTAAGTTATTTAATTAAAATATTGAATAAAATATTAATAAAAATGATACTGAAGTCATCGTATCACATTGCTTCACCAGCTAGTAATTAGGAGGGACATATCAAATTTTATTTTAATATTAATTACAGATAGTTTTATGAAATTGATTACTTTTTACTAGAAGCTTGACTTTTAAATAATTATGTGGACAAAATTTTGTATCCTTTTGTTACATTCATGAATCGATTTAGTGATTAAGATAAGAGAGTTAAATATGTTTTTGTCTTAATTTTCAATAAATTTTGGAATTCGTTTATTTTGAAACTTTGGTCCAATTTAATCCTTCATTTTTTTTAAATTTTGTTACATTTATTTGATGTTTAGTACGCATTTTAGGATTGTATTTGAATTGTTTATACTGTTTGACACATTTTTACTTTAATTTTAAGTCAAATATTATTATAAAGCGCGTTTGAAATATCAAATAAATTTAATTAAATCCATGTATTTAATCAAAGATGAAAGATTAATTTGATTTAAAATTTCGAAAAAAGATTGTTACTGTTTATCCTTACTTTTCAAACGGGCCACATGACGGCAGACCCTACTATCACAAGGGTCTCAGACACACTTCCTTATAATATGAGCCTTATTAATTGTTTATTGACCAATGTTTTTATTATATTTATTATTATATTATTAAAGGAGTTAGAGAGTAATTATTTAATCTTTTAAAGAATATGAACTGATTCAGATTTTGCCACGTTGCAAAAGATAGCAATACTCACTTTCACAGAAACCAGGGTCTTAGCGAATAAATAGGAGCTAATTGAAGCATTTCAACATTCCACAGCGGCACATATATGGCAGGTGGTGATAATGGACGGAAACATGTTTCCGGCGATGAGACAAAGAATAATGAGGTGATCACTTCTAACGTTTATTTCATTACTTCTAATATGTGAACCTCCCGTGGTAATGGATACCCATGTTTTGGAACATCATCATTTGTTGGGGTATTTTTATAATTCTAGTAAAATTTACTTTTGTAATTAAAGTTGTGCAAGTTTTTAAAAGGTTCTCACGATGAAAAGTTGTGTCAAAATAGTAATGAATTTTTAGCACGAACAAATCTTCAAATTAAATTTGAAGTTGTATCAAAATCACAAGACTTTTCTATATAAATAAAATCGTGCTATTTTTAGAAAAATCTTGTCATTTTAACACGATTTCAAATTTGATTACAGAAGTTTTTTTTATTGTGGTACGAATTTTTTCATAGTAAAATCGTACTATTTTAACACAACTTTTTTTTTCATAATTTTTTTTTTTAAAACTGATAATTCTTTTGAAATTACAAAAGTAAATTGTACTAAAATTGTAGAAAAACCATTTGTTGGCTTGATTTATGTAAGTGATATTGCAATAATGTAGAGAGGAAAGCGTAGAAGGTGTAGGCGCAAGAAATGGGTGGTGAAGAAGATGCTGGCTTGGGTTTGGAGCACGATCAATTTGAAGAAGATAAATAGTTTACTTTTAATATTGTAGAAGGAGCACAATGTTTTAATAGAACAGAAATGTCTTTCTTTTTCTTTTTGATTAGAGAGAAGGATATGTTAATGTTTTCTTTTCTTTAGTAAAATTACATTATTATCTATTTTATGTTTTTTGTTCATTTTTTTTATTTTTTATTTTACTTGTGAGTTCTTGTAGTATGATACTCGATAATTGTGTCATGTGATTATATTTCAATGTTATTGTCGTTAGAATTAGTTTTGTAGGAAAAAAAATTCTAAATATGCTTTGCGAGTATCATAAAGTAATTACTTTTGTTATTGTGGTTGTGCAAAATTACTTGTCTAGGAAGATTTTAACAAGGAAAAACTTCACACTTTGGTGCATCCATTGGTTACTCACATCTCTTCTGTGAAAGCTACTTCATGCATGCTCACGTTTTACCATTATAATGAGAAGCTATGAAACTCGAACAAGTCTCTTATATGGCGTGTCTCTATGTCCAACACATATTGAACATCGACATACATGCAACACATATTGGTGAAATGTCCATTTTAAAAGATACTTTTTTTTTTGTCTCTAATATAATTTTCATAGGAATCCAACACAATACTAATAAGGAAAAATAAAATGAATTTCTAAAAACCCATAAACTTAATATACAAGTTTATATTATGATTATAGAGAAAAAAGGAAGAAATTTTATATGATCACAAATATTTAAATTATACATCTATTATTGAGAATGTTTTTATTTAATCTCCTATATCATATATTCATACTATGCAAAAAAAAAAAAATTAAGTTGTTAATTTGTCTTCAAATGAATGATAAAGATGGGAATGAAATGTGATAATGAATTAGGTGATAATATGTTTAGATTATTATATTTGACTAATGTTGTTTATTATTGATGATTTTGAATACATAAATCTCCATTGTCAATTTAAATAATTCATAATTATCTTATGCCCTACATTTTAGAGATTACATGTGTTGAAGTACTTGTGTCCATGTCGTCTGTATCAATATTTGTTCTACATAGGTGACGGTGCATTAGTTGGTTCTAAGGTCATGACAACATAATATGAGATAGAAAAGTTTAATGAGAATAATTTCTCATTATGAAAACTAAAGATGAACACAATTTTGAGAAACGATAAATTGTGTAGATGCAATTGAAAAAGAGAATTAGTGGACATCACATATCAAAGGTGTAAGGAAATTAATGGTAATGCTATTGCAAATTTGTACTTAGTAATCACAGATGATGTTTTATTCACCAGTGTGGAAAAGACTACAAGGGAGAAGAATTTGGGACACTCTCATTAAACTATATAAGGTTAGGTCACTTTACACAAGAATATTCTTCCATAGAAAACTCTTTGAATAAGTGAGTTCATTTCAGTGATGGACCACATTAACAATATAAAAATACATTATTTGTCTAACTATCTGGAAGAAAATTCAACATAGTTGAGAATGAACATGCAAAACTTTTGTCTATTATTAACTCATCATTAATAAAACAAATATTAATATACACTTTAAGGATGTAGGTAGAGCTATTATTGAAAAAGAATCGAGGCAAATAAAGGTAGAAAGGATGGAAAATTAATAGAAATAGAGACTCTAACGATGATGAGAAATAGATCAAAATATTAAACCCTAAATATTTTAACCGTGTAATTGACAACTCATACCATTAAAAAAAATCTAATAATAAATGCTCGATTGAAAATTTTTAAATTTTAAAATTTAATAAACCATCAAAATTTTAGTAGAAATTCAATTGAAAGTTTATAGATTTATTAGAAACTTAAAACTTAATTAAACCTTTATATTTTTACTTATGTTTATCACTTCATTGAAAGTGATTGCAGTTTGCCAGTTTTTCTCCCATAAGGATTTTGGCAATCCAGCTTCCAACAGCATCCATCTTTACATCTTGCCACTCACAAATCTGCTCGTTAAGTAAGTTTTAACTCGTTTAGGGTTTCAAGAAAATCATATTTTTAAACATAATATTATAAATTTTATTCGGATAATCATTCTTTATCTCAATCTCATAATCCAAATATACATGGCAATAGAAATTCAAAGCGGAAACAAATTACATCACAACATGACATATGCATATTATTTAATTCTAGCTTATAATAGCTTATAATCAATTACATATGACCTTGAACGTTGAGTTGAGTTACTTAGTAGCATGAGCAGATGCATCCCTCATCATCTTGTTCAAAGTCATCGTCCTCCACACCCAACCCACCATCTTCACCACCCATTTCTTTCGCCTGCACCTTCCATTCTTTCCTAGCTTCATTGCAAAAATAACTCATCACTCACATATTAAGTCTATAAGTTTAGTCAACAATTTTTTATTTTTTTTTTGTATTAGTAATTTTAGTTGTTAATATGAAAGGAGATAAATCCACAACTTATCTTATCCTTCCTTCTAAATCCACTAAACTAACCTTATTTTTTCAAATTGTTAGTAAAAGACTGAATCTATGACCTTTTTCTCCTTTTCCGTCCATTTCTGTTGGAAGTCTCACATCGACTAGAGATGAGACAATTTCATAATATATAAAGTGCAAATCTCACCTTACAAGCCGGTAGGGTTGAGTTAGGCTTAAAGCCCACTTCTAATAATCTCAAGTTAGAGCCTATACTAGCAAGAACTTTATTGGACATGAACCATCCATTTCTAGACCACCTCATCTTACAAGCCGGTTTTGTGGGATTAAGTTGGACTTAAAACCCACTTCTAACGATCTCACCACCATCAAGCCAGAAAAATGATATTTTAACAAAGTTCTTTTTAACAAACTTTGACAAACTACAATTTGAGTAAAAAAGTATAATTTTATTACTTCATTTTGATTAAAAAAAATAAGAGATTTGTTTATTTTAATTATATTTATGAAAATTTTGTCAAATTTATAAAAAAAAGAAAAAAACTCTTTGTGAAAACATAATTTTTCTTGAAATAAGGAAATAAACGTTAGAAGTGATCACCTCATTATTCTTCCTCTCATGGCCGGAAACATGCCTCCGTCCATTATCACCACCTGCCATGTGTGCGACAAAGAGTACTTGCATGTACTATTGCTACGATTTGCTTCTATTTATAGCCAAGGAAAAAAAAAAGGCATGTCATCCCTTTCACACAGAATTAATTATGGTGTTCTTATTTGTACGAGGTGACATAGAGGTCGTATGTGACGGTATCAAAACGCACCGCAAAATAAATCCTTGCCTTAGACTTTTAACAACATTCCACGAACCTTTGTATACTACAAAGACCCACATCAAACGCGCATTTTGTACTTCGAAACTGTGTTTATTAGCATGTCTGTCCGTTACAATTTACAAACAGTTTACGTCACATTTGTGACAGTGGGTCCTGCCTTCCACAAATGGTTTAAAGATTTGTGAGACTTAAAAGCATATTTTTTATTTATTTATTAATGATATAAATTATATTAAAATAAGACCTTTTTACTAACACTCACTCAAACTTTGGAGGCTTTTTTTATTAACAGTTATAAAAAATATTTTAATTAATTTTTTTAAACACAAAATTTTACAATTAATATATATATATATATATATATATATATATATATATATATTAATACATAAATTGAAAACTTTTTAATGGGTTTGGATTTTAAATCGACAGTGCTGCTTGTTCCTCATTTGGAAACAAAAGATAAACAATAATAATAATATTTTGCGGCGACGCTCTAACAACATATTATTATCATAATTATCTTAATCAACCAAAACCCATACTCATAGATGTATTTGTTCATGTAAAGTTTAAATGTATCAAGAGTCACACAAGCCTTTTTATTAGAGTCAAAATATCTCAGGTCAAAATTTGGGTCTACTCTTCCATTTATCTTCCAAGATACTAGTCTTATTCATTTTTCTATTGAAATGTTTTTTGCTAATGGGAGTTGTAAAGACCACATTGGCGGGAGAGTCTGCAAAGACACTCTGATGCTGAAGTTAGTTACTACAATAATTAGGGAGATTGCAAAAAATGAGATCACTAACTTACCTCGTGAACAATGGTATTTATACTACTTGGATGAGTCCTAATTATTAAGCCTAGGTTATACCTGATTATGTCATCTTAAGTTTGCTTAACATGCTTATTTATCCTTAACCATTATGTGATTTCATCCTTTTGTTTTGGTGAATCCATACTACAATGATGACATGTGTCAGTCCTTTTTTTCTAGGTCGATACATCCTCGACTTTTAAATTGTAAGGACATACTTCACCATTACATGTATACTAAATCTCCAGAGTTGAGACATTCTTAATCAAGAATCTTAATAAAGTTTGTCATTCTATCGTTAAAGGAGTTCAGACATTTTCAAAGTTATTGTGGTGGACTCGTCTTAATAATCTTTAGTTGGAGTGTCTTTGCAGACTTGAGATTCTTTGAGCAAGAAAAAAATCTTTTGTCTTGGTGTGCAATATCTATAGTATCAAAAGCCTCCAAAATTTTATTTACATCATTATTTGAAAGTTTAACCTCTAGTAAATAGTAATCAATTTCATAAAACTTTCTCTTGTTAAAATTAAAATAAAATCGGATATGTCCTTCCCAATTACTTGCAGGAAGGAATGTGATAGGATGACACCCTTTAAAATTGATACACCAATATCACAAATTCGTAATCACTTTTTTTAATAATTTAATTGATATTTTAATTAAATAAATTAATTCAACATTTTATTGTTATTTGGATTACTTGGTGCTTATGTTTTCACGTTTCAGAACCTAAACGTTTGTTCACATATTATTGAAAATTACGTCAAACGTTTGGTATTTTTCTTTTACGTAATGCTAGTTGATTTCAAAGCAAGATCATAATGTTTTTTCATTGCAACGAGTTTCGTTTAATTAAAAAAACTTATTTTTTCACTGCAATTCAGAGACACTAATCATAGTAAAAAATGGTTGAAGAAAAGTAAAAAAGAATGTAAAATTGGTTTTATGTTTTTTCATTCAACAAGATATTTTCGTTTCAAAGAAACTTACTCTTTTTTAAGTGCAATTCAAAGACACTAATCATAGTAAAAAAATGGTTGATGGAAAGTAAGAATGAAAATTGGTTTTTTAATATTATACCTTCTCATGACTAATTTTTCTTTTTTCAATAATATTATTTATAATACGATCAAAATTATAATTTATTCATAACATTTTTATACATAACCTCATATTTTTCTCAATTTTTCATCTTTGTGATTTTTTTTTTTAAGAAAATTAAAGTCTTTATTTACAATGGGTGGACTCTCCATTTACGTGGTTCAGCGTAGCCGAGACAAATTTAGAATTCTAAGTCATTCGTTTTTTTTTTATTTCTTTTTCAAATTAACTTTATCATTTTAATAATTTCTAACTTTTAAAAGGTAATTAATATATTTAATTGGATAAATTAAGAGGAATATTAGTCAAAAGATAAATTGGTGTATTTAATTAAAACTTATTTTGTATATATTTATGATTTAAAAAATAGTAATAACAATAGCTAAAATAACCCAAATATGTATGAAAGAACATCAATATTCAGGAATGAAATATTTTAATATAATAATAGTCCAAACAATTGGTACAAGAAAAATCCACGTTTGAATTTGCAAAAATATTTATGAGATGTGAAGATTATTTGATATATCAAAGAAGAACAATAATGCCAAAGTTCATTTTATGACTTTCTTCTTTGCAGGAAAATAGTTACGAAACTGTACAAGTTTGAAGAAATCAGCGACTCGTCTTCCTCTTGAAAAATCAATCCCTGTAAAGTCAAAATTTAATGTATATAATTGTCATCTATATATGAATGCCTAGGACCCAAAACTATGAAGTCAACGTGAAACAAGTAATAGTGTATCAATACACTATTTCTTTGTTCTCAGATTTTTTAGTATTCATAAACTAACATATTTTAAAACAATTAAAACTACAAATTTAATTAAGCGAAGTAATAAATATAAATAGAATTTATCTCAGAAAATTTGACCCAACTTTTTTCGTTTTAGAAAATAAACACTTAACAATTTGGGGTTGGGATGGGCAAAAAAATTCACTTTCCTTATCCATTTTTCTCTGATACAATCTATTTAACATTCATTTTATAAAAATCTAATTCATTTAAAATTTTTTTTTATTTTAATCTGATCTACATTTATACATATTTTTTAGATGGATATCCATTATTTGAATTCAGATTTTTAAACATGGAAAATCCAAAAATTTAAACCCAAATTTTAAATATAAATTTTTAGTTGGGATGGTTTGAAGATGGAGATGGACTAGCTTAGATCGAAGGTTAAGATGGACCGGTCCAGATCGAAGGTCGAGATAGGTCGATCCTGATTGGAATCCAGCCGAGTCAACCCTAGTCAAAATTCAATTAAGTCAGCCTCAATTGAAAATCTATCGAATTTGGTCAAGTCAGCCCCGACTGAAATTCAGCCAAATTCGGTCAAGACAACCATGATCGAAATTTGGTCGAATTCAACACAGTTGACCGCGACTGAAATTTGGTCGTATTTGGTCAAGTCGATCCCGAGCGAAATTTTTTGTCGTAGTCGACTGATAGGCCCCGATGAAATTTTGTTGTATTTGGCCAAATTTGACCGAGTCAGCACCAAAAAAATTTGGTCAAGTTGATCGTGGTCGAAATTTGGTCATATTCTTCCAAATTTGATAGAGTCATTCGCGATATAAATTTAGTTGTATTCAGCTGAGTCAGACCCTGCTAAAAGTTGGCCATACTCAGTTGAGTCAACCTCAAACGAAATTTGGTTGTTTTGGTAAAATTTGGCTGAGTTGACTGTTGATTAAATTTGGTTGTATCTTGTCAAGTCGGTCCTGACCAAATTTGACTATATTTGGTCGCGTCAGTTGGGGTCGAAATTTGGCTTTATTCGTCTGAGTCGACCCGAACCCAATTTGGTTGTATTCAACCAAGTCAGGCTCGATCGGAGTTCATCCGAATTTGCGAGTCAGCCGCAACCAAAATTCAACTGAATTCGACAAAGTCGATCATTACCAAAATTAAGTCGAGTTGGGTATGACCGAAATTTGACAAAGTTAGCCTGTTGAAATTTGGCCAAGTCGGCCTAGGAAAAATTATTCGGTCAAGTTGGTCTAGCCGAAATTCAAACATGGCAATCTGATTGAAATTCTGTTAAATTCAATTGTGTCGATCCTAACGTTCACAAAATTTAATTTAAAATTCTTTTATAAAAAATAATTTTTAAATTTTAAACTTGATGCAAATATTTGAATATAGATTTAAATCTTTATTCAAATATTTAGATTTAAATTTAAAAAAATCCAAAATTGTTCTATAAAAAAATCCAATATTTAATTTAATTATTTAAATATAAAATAAAACTAGATTAGATTTTTAAAACTTCAATCCATAAGCAAAATGGGTGGAAGTGGTGTGGAGCCCTTCCTTGCATGCATTTCATTCCATTCCCTCACAAGTCACCAAGAGTCGGATTTGACCCCAACACAAACCCTAATAAAAACATAAACAATAATTAAATGAAAAAAAAAACAATAAAATGACCCACAATCAAACAAATATCTTAACTCAGGAATTTAGTCCCTTAGTTGAATTCTTCGTACAAATTTCCAATTATTTTTTTTAAGATTGGTATTATAAGCAATAATAAACTTGTTGGATTTAACTACCAATACCATCTTTGATATTATTATTATTATTATTATTTAACTATAAACAGTGGTGCGTGCTGACGTATAATTATTATCCATTATTTGAAATTTGACTATTTTTTCACATTTAATTTTTGAATCTAACTTTTAAATAAAATATTTTTCAATTAAAATAATTATTTTATTGATTTTACTCTTTATTTAAATTTTTTTCCTTTTTTCAATTTGATTGTTTTTTTAAACATAACAATTTTTTAAATATGAAATTGCCTATTATATATTTTTTTCAATGTATTATTTATTTTACCACTATTTGTATGCCATCCTAAACAACGTATGAAAATAAAAGCTAGGTAAAATTTTAAATATAATTGTATAATTAGGAAATTAAGACCTTAAGATTTAAAAAAGAATTTGCAAAATAAAACATAAAATTAAAACATAGATAATTTAGTATTTAAGAGTTTGAAAATGTCATCATCGTTTCTGATGAATTTAAAATAAAATATTTATACTTAATTTATTTGGTATATCATTAGTAGTAAATTGGCGAAAAAAGTATATGTAGTTTTAACATTCAAATAATAACATTCATAAAATTGAAATTTTAATATTAACATTGGCCTAATTAAATTTATAGTGGTAATTTTTTTAAAATTAAACTTTGGTGATGAAATTTATAAAAATATTAAAAATAAAAATAAAATAGGTAATTTAAAGCATAACATTAACATACCGTTTACACCAGACCGAAAATTACTTCACATTAGAAAATGTGTGTAAATAAGCCCAAAAGATAGAAAATAATTCTAAAATAAAAAGTTGAAAACCAAAATCATAAAAGAAAGTAATAAAAAAAAATTGAATTGACCCATTAATTTAACATAGTGTTTTTTCCTTATTACATAAAATGGTGTTTGATTAAATTTAACAGTAGAAATATAGAACGAAAATTTTCTCTTGAGCTGAAACAGGTACTTCTGCATCTTTTCAAATTTTTGACCTGGAGGCTAAACTTCCGTTCTGTATTCCTTTTTTCTTACCCAACTCTTTCTATTCTAATGGAGTTAAGTTGCAAAACAATTCTATGTTTTTCAGTTTTTCATTATCACCATCATCACCATTAAGTTCCAACATGTCAGAGAAGAAGAAGAAGAATATGCGTGGAAGGAGCACTGTTGCGGCGAGCAAAAAGTTACAACCTTTTGTGGAAATGGAAGACATAGAGGACGCTATATCCTTCTCCAAAGACGAGACTCACAAACTGAGAGTGTCCCTTTTAAACTGGTACGACCTCAATCGCAGGGACCTTCCTTGGAGATCACATCAACGTGAAGATGAAGAAAAACAAGAAGAAGAAGAAGAAGTGGAAAGAAGAGCTTATGGGGTGTGGGTCTCGGAGGTTATGCTGCAGCAAACAAGGGTTCAGACTGTTATTGCATATTACAATCGTTGGATGCAAAAGTGGCCCACCATTTACCATCTTGCACAAGCTTCTCTCGAGGTTTAGTTTCCTTTGCTTTTCCACTCCCTCTTTTCGTTTATTTTTTCGAAAAACTGTTTTTTCAGTGTGTATTTTGATGGGTAGATGCAATTTTTATGTTAATCCGTTATCAAGTTCCTTTCTTTTAGAGTTCGGGGGAATGTTATGGAAAAATTTTATTTATGCTTTGATGTTTTGGTTTTAACAAGTTATGTTCTTTGAGGCAGATAATTTGGTTCATGATTTCACATTCTAGTTGATAGTTTTCGAATTTTGTTTAGTGTTTCTTTACCAAAATTTGAGAAAATAAGCTGATGGTAATGGAGATGCCTCTGCTTCAAGATGGCTGATCTTTGTTTTGATTATTGTTGCTCTGTTGGATATTATTGGAGCTAAAGTTTTAGGGCTTCGTGTAAGAAAAAAGGGAATTTTGGATTACAGTTTTGCAAGTAAGGCTGTTCAAAAGGTTTCTGAAGGCAGAATAGGCTGCAAGCACCCACCTCACATTTAGGAAACCCTATGTTCTTTGGGCTACTGTAGATAGTAATACCATATTACTTCTTCTGATTCCTTTGTTCTCTGTTTTTTTAGTGAACATTTTGTTTTCTTTGTGTGAACTTATTTAAACCCTAATAGCCATTATTGTGATTTGAAGACTAATTGTATCTTCACCATGTGATTATTGCCATTTTTTTGCAGGAAGTAAATGAGATGTGGGCAGGTTTGGGCTACTACCGAAGAGCTCGTTTTCTTTTAGAGGTGCTCCCTCATGACAGTTGACTTGTGTATTCATCTCCTTCTGGTGTTTATCTTTTACTAGACCCTGCAAGTTACCCTACTGGCCAATTGGTTATTGTTTTTGAAATAGTTAATTATGGTGTTAAACCTTCTTCAGTATATGGTTTCTGCCTTCTAAGTAGAAGCAGTAAAAGACAAGGCATTGAATGTATGCATAAAAATCTCATAGTTCATGAACTGGATATTGCAAACATAGAGTAGCTGAAGCCTTTCATGTCAAGATCTTTAATGTCTTGTTGAAGAACTTTGTTTCTGCCTTTGATATAGTGAAAAGACCCTCAATCTGATGTTATTGTGTAATGAGAATGAAAGTCCCACTTGAAGAAAGTAAAAGTCTACATCAACAAGGGGATAATTTACTTTTACCAATATATTCTGTAAGGTTTGACTTCCATTTCTGCTATCAGGGGGCAAAGAAAGTAGTTGCAGAAGGTGGCAAAATTCCTAAAGTGGCTTCTATGCTACGAAAGATTCCTGGAATTGGAGACTACACATCTGGAGCAATTGCTTCTATTGCATTTAAAGAGGTGTGCAGTTTCTGTGATTGTGCTTCCATAAAAGAATTGCTATTACTTTACTCATGATTTAAGTTATCAGGTGGTACCTGTTGTTGATGGAAATGTGGTGAGGGTGATTGCTAGACTAAGGGCTATTTCTGCGAATCCAAAAGACTCCGCGACTATTAAGAGATTTTGGTGAGTTTATGTCAACTTCTGGAACAAATTACAGTTTTGATATTTCAGTTCTCAGCAAATCTTTACCTAGTTACGAAAACAATGGGAAAGAAAGAAGCTTCTTTTTGCATCAAATTACACATTCTATATCTTTCGTGTGTTCTTGTCCACAACTAATGGGGATACTCATGCACGGCACAGATAATTGAATAGAAGTGGAATCTCTGAGTTTCTTATCAGATATGATGTGTCTCTAAAATCTAAAAGAGGTGGCTTTTTTTAATTTGGTTTGGACACGTCTCATAAAGGGCGTGTGCTGTGTCGGACACGTATCGGACGTGTACGATACTTGTACAACAAACGTATTCATAAAGTGTTCAATTTGAAAGATATTTTTTTGTCTCTGGCATGATTTTGACATGATTCCAACACAATGTTAATAATCACAAATCCAATGATCTTCTAAAAAATCCATCAACTTGTAAACTTATTAGATAAGTTCATATTATGATTATAGAAAAATGGAACAAATCTTATATAATTACCACTTTTCGCTCTTTGGATATTAGGTATATAGATTAGATTCATTTTTGTATTAAGTGACAATGTGTTTAGATTATTATATTTGACTAATCTTGTTTATAGATGATTTTGAGAATGTAAATACATAATTATCTAATATATAGATTCGTGTCCTCGTGTCTTACATTTTGGAGATTACATGTGTCGAAGTGTCCGTGTCATGTCTAGTGTCCATGTCATAGGCTATTTGGCACACCATAGTTAGTTTTACTAATTTCTTATTAGCACTATATGTTTATTTTATAATCAAGTTTGTGTTTCTTTCCATTTACTCTTTCTTGTTGGGTTGGAATTGGAGATTAAGGAAATTAGCAGCTCAGTTGGTTGATCCTGTTCGTCCTGGGGACTTCAATCAGGCTCTCATGGAACTCGGGGCAACTGTATGCACCCCTTTGAATCCAAGCTGTTCTTCATGTCCAGCATCAGAATTTTGTCAAGCACTATCAAATACTAAACATGATAGTGCAGTAGCAGTTACAGATTATCCTGTTAAGGGTCTAAAGATTAAACAAAGATGTGATTTCTCTGCTGTATGTGTTGTTGAATTACTTGGAGCTGAATCATTATTAGACAAAAACAAGTCTATTAGCAAGTTTATTCTTGTCAAAAGGCCTGAAGAAGGGTTGCTCGCTGGTCTCTGGGAATTTCCATCTGTCTTATTGGATGGAGAAACAGTTCCATCGACTAGAAGAGAAGCAATGAATCGCTTCTTGAAAGCAAATTTCAAAATTGATGTCAGAAACACTTGCAATATAGTTTTGAGGGAAGATATTGGGGAATTTGTTCACATTTTCAGCCACATTCGCCTCAAGTTGTATGTTGAATTGCTAGTGTTACAATCTAAAGGTGAAGATGATTTGTTCAAAAGCTCTGATAATAAACCAACTTGGAAGTGCGTTTGCAGCAATGAACTTTCTGGTATGGGACTGACAACAAGTGTAAGAAAGGTACCATTCTTTCTTCAATGCAGTCAAGGATGAAATTTGAAGTTTCTTTTATTCATCTGGTCTTACACCATATTTTGTTATTAAAATTCCCATGGTGCTGCAGGTGTACAACATGGTTCAAAACTTCAAGCAGAAAGCTCTTCCTTCTAAATATGTGCCAACCAGAAAGAGAACTAGAACTGCACAAAGAAGCTAGCCTCGTGGATCAGTTTTCCCTCATTCTGCTCATTAATTAATTACATATTTTTAACTGTGTAATACTTTTATTGCATTTATTCTTATTTGACTGCATTGTTAATTGTTCAAGGTATTTTTACCTTTCTTTATATGTATTGTAATATGTGATATCTATATCTATGGTTTTCACTCTTGAGTATCTTTGCTACACTCATGCTTCTCCATGATTTTAAGGTGCCAATAAATTTTAATTTATGAATATCGATCTTCTGCGGTTATAAATTGCAACTGAACCAATCTCGCCAGTTCAATTTATTTTCTTACATAGTAAATTAATATTCAAAAATTTAATTTTGTTTGTAATGTAAAAAGAATAAACTTAAAAGAAAGAAGCATTTTTAATGTTTTTCTTTGTTTATTATCAAAGCTATATTCAACCTTTGTAATCTATGGTTGAAATTTACGTGAAGGATTTTACATTAGGGAAGTATCCTTAATCATATCTACCCATAGAAAATGCTTAGGTAACTTTTTTTTACCTCTTTCTATTTTTCTAAAAATAAAACTCTAATGGTGAGAAACGATTAGAGAAATTTAGAAAAAAAATTAGAAAAAGTAGGAAGAGAAAAAACAAAGCAAAGTTGTATTTGATTTGTCTAAAGCAATTTTATTATTCAAGGTTGAAACTCATTCGTAGATACATTGCCACCTGTGGTCACTATTTATGCCAATCTTAGTTTTGTACTCTAGTGTTCCCAGTTTGTGTGTTTATTTATTTATTTTTTCTTAAATAGATAGATAGAAGAAAAGGCTTCAAAATCAGTGGTACATATTGTCCCAAGCACCGTGTGGATCAGAAAGTTCTTTCATTTTGTTCCTCCCACAAATATTTCTCACTAAAACCATTAACAAATCACTGAAAGAAAAAAAAAATGGTTGGTGACTAAACAGAAAAAAAAGAGAGAAGAAAAGTAAAAGAACACAATCAAAGCATCAAGAGAGAAAGAATGCAAATGGCAACTTTGTTAAGAGGTGGAGCACTTGCAGATTCTAGCTTTCGTTTGTGTTCATTACCATCAACTTCTTCTCTGCATGTCTCTCAGAATGTTGCCATACCCACATCATCATCATCATCATCACCAATACTACCTTTGGTATGTCTTTCTGATTATTCAGATTCACCTCAAATTTCATCCATTAAGAAAATTTTCACTTGAAATATTATCCAAGGACTAACTTTTAGTTACTGCTTTCACTTGTAAGTATTGGATGAGAAAATTCTATTTTAATGAACTAACGCAACTGAAATATAAAATTATATGAAGATTCTTTTCAATATTTGTTCTTCTTTTGTTGCAGATTGCAAGTAAACATAAAACAGTCAGCAGAAGCAGAATCACCTGCTCTGCTGTTCAAGAGTCATCTCCTAGCACAGCAGGTATTTTTCTACATTAACAATGAAACATTTGAATTTGAATTCTCTACTGAGTTCTTTTGTACTGTTTCTCTGCTGTGTCTCCAAAATATACAGATGAATATTGATTTTGGTGTTTTAAAATATATTTAAATCTTCAGCAGAGAATCTCGACTTGAAAAGTTTTGAAACTCTTTGGTTTGTTTTTATTTACTAAAATATTTCATTGTGTAACTGTGATTAGTCTAATTGAAAGTGTTACTGCAATCTCTGGTGTTAGCTACTGCTGAAACAAAGGAGGAGGTAAAGGAAGCTCCAAAAGCTGCACCAGAAAAAAAAGCTCCAGCTAAAGCACCAGTTAAGCCTCTACCTCAGATGATGGAGGAGGATGTGATCCCTTCACTGAAAGCAATATTTGAAGCCCAAGAAGATTTATCAAACATTGAGCTAGTCTTTAAGGATAATAGGGTTAGTAATGCAGATATACCATGAGAAACTATTATGCAGTTCAAGTCATTAATCTCTATATCACACAAGTAATTCAGTGTTATTAACTCTTTTTTCACTAATTGAAAATCTTAAATACATGTCAAATATAACATCAGAAAAACTCAATGAAGTGTGTCTTCATAAGCTTGCTCTTTTTGACATCAACATCCTTTAAAGTGTTTTTCTGTTAAAACTTCAAATATTTGATTCAGTACTACAAAGTAAGAAAATGTTATAGAAGAGTAGTAAGAAAGTGATTACTGCATAGAATTATTCATCTCATAAAGCTTTACATTATTGAACAATTCATTGGGTTGTGATTGACAGTTAGAAGGTTCCCTCTTAAAGAAAGGCAACCCCTACTCATTTTGGGCCTTCTTTCCCACAGGACTCATCGGTATGCACTATATTTGTTTAGTTTCTGAATTTTAATGCAAAATAATTATTCGTTCATGTATGAAACTTTGATCTGGTTTCTAAATTAGGTTAAATTCTTTTGATATGTTAAACGTGTTTTCATGTTAGCATTTGAGTTGCTTATACAATTTTATATATTTTTGTTTCAGTATCTAAGTGTCTACTGTAAAACGCGTTTAACACGTAAAAAAACTTTAACATAATTGGGTTAAAAAAACTCTAATTTGAAAATCAAAATATATCAAAGTTTCAGACATAACAAATTCCAATTTTGCATTAAAGTTCAAAGACCAGAAACATACTTGAGTTCTTGATTTGACTACTCGAGAAATTGGTATGACATTAGCATTGAATTAGATGGTGATGTAAAGAAATGATAGCATGAGATTGTGTGTCCCTTGAACAGGTCCAAAGGGGTTTTCTCTGTCATCATATAACGGAGGAGCAAGCACTGTTGAGCCATTTCTTGTTGATGAAAAGAAGGTGACAGCAAAACACATTATATTTTGGGTGGAAAAACGTTTGGCAGCACAGGGGATCCTTCCTATATGGAAAGATTAATTTGTAAAAGATGAAATTATAGTTTGGTTGGTAATGATGTGTAGCATACAATTCAATATTCTCTTGTTCCTTTCATTAATGACTGCTATACAAAAATCATTATGTTCATTGTACACTTCTTCAATCATAGGATATTTTGTTCATAAGTGCTCATGTTCATGATAATTTGATAGCAAAACAAGATATTTTTAATCTCATTTCACATTTTCCATGGCCTAACTAGGCATGTGAAAGAAAACATAATATCAAATTTAATGTTTTCACATTTCAATTATTTTACTTGCGAATCTAATGCGTGATTCATTATACAAATAAAACCACTCTTAGACTTTATTTAAAAAGTTTAGAAATCATTTTTGTTAGGACAATGATATTTTGACTACTAAATTTTGATAACTTTCTTTTACAACATGATGTGTAATTTTCTAAGTGATTTTAAAATATTGAAAATAAAAAAATAGAAAAATAGAAAACCACTTAAAAGATGTCACCTAAAGTTGTAAAAGAAAGTTGTCAAAATTTAGTTGTTAAAAAACTATTTTCCCTTTTGTTATGTATGACTCTAATATATTAAAAGAAAATTAAAGTTGTTTTCAAGGTATAGTGGCTTGTGGAAGAAAAGAAAAATCAAAGTCAATTTTATCAAGCACAATGTAATTTTTAATTTACAATTTTATAATTAACGTCGTTTTAGTAATTGAACAAGTTTTCTTCAATACAAAATTATACCAACAGAATATGAGACCATAATGTTTTTCTTACTTTTTTGTTTTGTTTCTGATTATGTTATTTATTCGTGTAAATGCCAATTCCTAGATTTTATGATGACTCAATTAATTATTAAATTCTATATTCTCATTTGATATTAATTACTACTTTTCTTTTTTAAATTTAAAAATAACGAACCAAACAAAATAATTAATTTAATTTAGTTTGGATGATAATACTTAATATTAAACCAAATCAAATGTCACTAATTTGATAACACATTCACTTAAATACGTTTTAGTCTACGTAAAGTAATTAAAATTTCTTGTTGCAGAACTTTTTTTATTTCTTTAAAATTCAAAATCCTTACTTTTGATTTTAGAAAGTGTTGAGAAGTTAATCCCTCGTACATAAAATTGAATGTCCTAATATCGCATCGCATGTAAATTTTTAAATTACTGTAATTTCTTAATATTAAGAAAAATCGTAAGCAAAATTGTGGCTGATACAGTTGCAATCACGATACAGAATAAACTAAAGCATAAAGCATAATATTTAAGTAACATGGTAGAGTAAACTTTGCTTTATTGTATTAATTTTTCCTAAATCGGGTAAAATAATAGTAAGAGACAAAAACCCAGAATTGCTGTATAATTTTTTTTAATAAAAGAAAAATCTCAAAAAATTAGGAAAAAAGGAAAAATCCCATAGAGCCTAGTACAATCATTCAAGTAGAGATGAAATTATCTAGCCTTCAACCTGCCAAAGAGAACAAAATATTAATTTTTTTTTTCTGAGTAAACAAGAAATATATAATAAAAAATTGTCTTAATTACTTTATGGTTTCCACTTTGCTTCGGTGTGTTAACTTGTCTCGTTTTTAAAAAGTTTTAATTGGGTATCAACTTTTGCGTTAAAGTGACGTGCCAATCTATTATTTTTTTTTAATTTATATATATAGAGAGAGATTTTTTTTTTTTATATATAAATTTGTGTTATCACATGTCCGGTTCTTGGGATAATATGTGGTATTGTAAATATTACGTGGTTGTACAGTATCACATGACAAAGTAGTGTCACGTGATAGAACAATATCACATGATACATGACAAGATAGTATCATGTGACGATGTTAAGTTTTATTATTGATTTTAATTTAGTTTCTATATATGTTTTTTTATTCAATTTAGTTCTTATGTCCCTTTGATTAATAATAGAGTGATATTATCTCTCCAATTTGAAACCAAATATATTATTTATATAAATGTTATATTGATATTTTTTATTAAAACTAATTTTTTATGGTTTATCTTAACTAATTTTTTATAATATTTATAACAAAACCATCAATCATTAAAAATAAAAATAATTTTATATCGTAAGATAGATTGTGTGCTGTGAATCTAAAATTTTAATTTGATTTCATGCTAATAACAGCAAAAGATAATTAAAATAATAATTTGCTTGACTTCATAGCCATTGAACTTTTAGAGCTTAATATTTTAATATCGCATGAGAGGTTTTAAAGTTGAGGAACACTTGTCACATGTTATTATGGAAAGTGTAGATAAATAAGAGATTGCAATCTAAGTATTAGGGATATAAAAGAATAACATTATTACTTCAGTTAATAATAGTGAATGTTCAAAACCTTGATTCCATATAATGAGATAAAAAAATTGTACCGTATGGGTATAGCTGTTAATGAAGAGTTGATAGGCACCCAAAGAATTTTGCATAACATCAATCGATTTGGGTCAATAGTTATTCTACTAGACGTGACAATCACTGCAGAAATCATAGAATTATATGACTACAAATGGATGCCCGTAGATGATATCGTACGAGCGACACACCGAGCGCTATGACTCTGATGGCTGTTAATATGAAATTGTGTCAACAAACAACTTTCCTTAGATGCAGCGATCACTCTAGAGATCATGGAATTATGTGTCAACAAGCGACTACCCAACTATTATCCCGAATGGTTAACAACGAATTGGATTCGAGTTTGTCAAAAATATGTTAGATCCTTTTACGAGTCAAGTGCAACGTATATTCGTCATGGTCGGACGTCATCTAGGATAAGTAAGTCACCTGGTAATTAAGGATAAACTGGTCGGTAACAAGGTTTTTTAAGCAATTGGGCCTCAATTAGATCAATCTTAATATATAGAAAACTATAAATAAGAGTCAATGATAAGATTGTCGGAACTTTTCTCACATTTATTACAGCATTAATTACCTTTACCAAACAAACCCTTAATGATTTATGATCGAAGTCTCTTTAGTAAGTATCCATGAGCCACAAGATTGACAAACACCAAACATACAGCTAAAGAGAATCTGAAAACTATACTTAAGACTAGACAAACTATTTAAGTAGATTCAAACTTAAGACTAGACAAATTATTTAAATAAACTTTAGGCCTTACACCCGAAACAAAAACTAAAACATGATATAATATTATTCGATAACCAAAAAAAAGGACAAATCATGCATGAAACCGGATAACAAAAGAATGAAAATGGAAGGTTGATTTAGGTCACGATGATATCTATCATCAAGTCTGCCACAGAAAATCGACCTGTAAAATAGAATATTTTGTGAGGAATCTTCAAACAATTAAAAGCAACTGCAACTGAGATCACTGCTCAAAGCTATACTAATCAACTTAAATATTTGATTACACTAGTGAGAAGATTCACGAAAAAAAATAACAAGACGAAAAAAAATAACAAGAGTTAAATATTTTTTTTATTATTTTAACCTTTAGTGAAATTCCTAAAGTTAAAGAACTAAATTGAATTAAAATTTTGAAAATAGACTAATTTCAATTTTGTATTTCCAAAATTAAGAGATTAAATTAAACCACCAATTCAAAGATCGACCAATTTTCATTATCATGAAAGTTAAGTAACAAAATATATGTAACTGTAATAACAATGAGAATTTAGTGAAAGTATAAGAAGAAAACACCTTGGATCTAATATATAATTAAGAAAAAATTACCAGAGCGAAGAGTTGGAGACGAAGAAGAAGTGTTAGGTAAAGAAGATTTAGGGTTAGAAAAATTGAGATCCTTCCGAACACAATACTCAACAGCAATTGCAGGCGCGATCAATGTAAAGGATGCGCATAACATTCTAGTTTTCCACATTCTTTCTTCTTTCTTTTGCTTTAAAGTTTTGAATTTAGAGTGTTCTTTACAGAGAAACTAAACCTAGGCACCCAATTGCACCTTTCTACCTTAGATTTAGAAAGAGTGTTATTTAGATTTTGTTTTTCAATTCTAAAACATAATTAAAGAGAAAAGAGGAATATAAAATGTGTATATTAAGAGGAATAATGTTTTTTTTTTTATATATTGTTGTAGATTAATGATTTTTATAATTTTGAAATATACTTAAATATAAAATGTATGCACTAAAAAGTGATCTTTCTTCGTATATTATAAATTAAACTATTTATTATAAATCTAAATTTGAAATCTTTATTATTTCACTTTTATTTTGAATATCTTTATTATTATTCAGTAAGGAAGATAAAATTTTATCTAATTTTATTTATAGTAGCTAGCAAAAACACAATTCTATTCACTTCTTTATAATAATAAAATGCAAAACTATAATTTAAAAATTAAATTTATAATAATTATTAAACTAAAAATACAAAAAGAATCCTTACATAAAATATGTACATGTAATAAAATAAATAGTATTAATAAGAAGAACAAAAAAGAAACACATAATTGAATATTTAAGTTATTGTACCTGACCAGAACATTGTGAGCATGAAGCTTGGAATAGATGGTTGGTGGTAGATGAAAGATATTTTTAGGCAAAAATATGAAATTAGAAAAATATCTTGTTTTACCTTTCGTTTATCTGTTAATAACTGATATTCGTTCTTTGAAATTAATTTTAAGTTAATTTTTTGTTAATATATTTAACTCGTTAGAGTTATAATAATTTTTTTGATAGCCCTTTAATGTAGTAAAAGGTATCTTATTTTAATAAAAGTAAATCATTTACAAATTTTCAATATTTTGAGCACAATCGTTTATCTAGAAAAGGTTCTGTCATTCCTGAAAACAATAACTCCACCTAATTTTCAATATTTGAAAAAAATTTAACACCAAACAAATTGCAATTATTCATGACATAAGTCCCCATGTAATCACTAATTACCTACATTCCAGCCGTTAGTTTTTAGTTTAAACTTTTTAATTCACTTAATTATGTAAACATTTTCCAATTATTTAGTCTATTATTTAATATATTCAATTAAATAAATTAAAAAACTATTATTTTTTCATATTAAATTATATGATTAATAATTAAAATTTAATTTATAAATATTAATATTTTAAGTTATAATATTGTTACTTATTTATAAAAGAAACAAAATTATCTTTCTTAATTTTTAACTAAACGTAGACTTTCATGGAAGGAGTATTATTGTTCGAGAAACTAAGATTTTTTATCTAAAGTTTTTTTATCTTCAAATCAAATAAAAATAATGACTTTTACGTTAAAGCTACTTAACACGATGTTTAATTTACATGCATATTAATCATTAGAATTAAAATATTTTTTAATTTTAATTGAAATTATACTTTAATTATAGTTAAAAGCTTTCTTATGATTGAAGAAATTTTTACAAACAATTAAAAATGTAATTTGATTAAAAATAAAAACTTTAACAAAAATGAATAGAAATTTTATAAAACTTTATTTTGATTAAAAAGATGAAAGAATAGACATGATTGACATAATAAAAATTGAGACTATACTTTATTTAAATTTTTTATGAATAATCTAAAATATTCTCACTTATAATTAAGAGTTAAGAGTGTACTTTGATCAATAATGAAAATGCCAACAAATTAATAAATACTTTATATTAATTGATTAAAAAATCTAAGACGACAATAATTAATTGAAGAGTAAATTCAGATAAGAAATGATGAATTTCTCTATCATTTTTACATGACACCACCAACCAAATTTCTATTTTCTTTGGATTTTGAAACTTTTAATCGCATATCTCCTCATGGAAGCAAGTAAACTTACTTACACCTATTTGATTTTAAATGTTATTGTACAACATGATAGAACATTTTGTTTCATCAACGTACAATTAAGAGCTCATTTAACATTTTCCATGGCCTAACTGCAAAATACAGAGACACACACTTGGAAAACCTCTACATTGTCGCTAATGACTCGCTAATTTTCAGTGACTAGCTCTGTTCAGCATGCAAGACAATAAAAAGAAGAAAAAAACAATATGACAGATATGTTCCACATCAAAAATGTAATTATATTTTCAATGTCTTTTCTTCATCCCAAATGGTTAAGCAGAAACCTAGATAGCAACTGCAAAGTAGAAACTAAAAGCCGCTGATGATAAATATCTATTTTTACTTCTTTTTTTTACAAGAATATGCTTAATGGTGGTGTTGATTGATTGATTCTAGTGTACTGAGACATGGATCCAGGTTTAAAGCAAACTGCACGTATCAAATTTTATCAAAATAGTCTTGGAACTGTACAACTAAAGCATGATATTTAGTAACACAACAGACTAAACATCACTTCGTTCATACAGTTGGTTAATTTCCCAGGAAAACAAAAAAGCATGAAAAGAAAATTTAAGGTTGCCTCGGGCCTTTTTTATTATGGCCATTTCTTCTACCAACATTAAGTCAAGCATAAATCCCATAGAACCAAAAAGAAATCATTTCACCGGAAAGTTATCTAACCTTCAACCTGCCAAAGACAATAAAAGTTTTTCAATGCACACTCAGCTAAATGTGAGTGATCATGAAAGAATTAAAAGTAACTGCAATTGAAAATCTCTAGCCACAGAAAACATATCTAATGTTGTCTTCTATCAAATGTAATGTTGAGGTTCACATATAGAAGTTCAAGTGCTAGGATGGGTGAAGTTCAAATTTATCAAACATCACTTCTTCCTTCACCAGATGCACTGAAATTGGGTTTGAAACAAAATGTTGCTCGTGTATTTAGTTACAACAATTATAATAACATAATCTAATTCAATTCCCTCTTTCTTTGTCCTTCCCATAAATCTAACAAACACTGGAAGAATACAAACACAGAGAATGTATATTCCAGAAATTGATCAAAGATTGATAGAAACATAATACAATCTAATTCAATTCCTCTTTCTTTCTCATTCAATAATCCTCTTATATTGCTAGTGTATTTAGTTACTAACAATCATAATGACATAAATCAGCAACAAAAAAATTTATTAATACAGAAATTGTTAGTTCCAGACTATAATATTTATGGACCACGAATTGCAAACCCTAAATGTGAAAATTTTCTCCATTGAAAATAAAATAAAAAATAAAAAAATAATAACAAAACAGGGCAAGCGGATTTGGTGTGAAATTAAAGAAACAGAAAGAGAAATGAATTACCTAATCGGAAGCCGAAGGAGAGACGGGAATAGAAGAAGGTTTTTGAGAAGAGGATTCGATTTGGGAGATTCTATTTTCGAGAATGCGAAACTCATGTTCGAAGTAATTAGAAAGCCCATAACGCTGAACCAACAAGTCCTTCAAAACGGCTTGGGAAAATACAGCATATACTGATGCGAATCCAAAAGAGAACCATAACAATCGACTTCGCGACATATTTTCTTCTTTTTCTCGATTCGTAGCCTGCACAAATTTGAAGCCGGAGTAATGAGAAAGATGGATAGGTAATTTTGTTAACATATCAAAATTATATATATATATATATATATATATATATATATATATATATATATATATTATAATTAATGATTATTGATTTCTACCGGTAATCATGGATTGAATTTTTTATAACATAATTCACATTCATTTTAGAATGGATTAATCAATTATTTTTTGTCCCAGTTTTATTGAAATATGAAATTAGTCTTTTTTTTTTTTATTTTGACTAGTTTAATCATTCATTTTTAAAAATATGTGAATAAAGTATTTTTAATCAATTTTTGTTAAGTTTATCTGACGTTTGAAGCGTATGTTATGATAATATTTAAATTATTTACACCGTTCGACATATTTTCGCTTCAATATTAATTTAAAATATTATCATAAAATGCGTTTAAAATGTCAAATAAAGTTAACAAAATTTGGTATGAATGACTAAATACACGTATTTATAAAGATGAAGGACGAAATTGTTATAAAGTTTCGAAGATTGATTAATTCCAAAATTCACTAAAACTTGAGGGATAAAAACATATTTAACCCTTCTAGAATTACATCAAAATTTCGATCCAGATTCAATTTTTTAGCAAAACTAGTTTGGATTAAAATTTAAATCTACATCCAAATATTTGGATCAAATTTGAAATCCATAATTCATTTTTCATAAAAGAATTTTAAATAGAATTTTCTAAAATTTGTGTCCTTAAGAGAGGCCGACATGATCGAATTTGGTAGAGTTTTGGTCGAGGTCACCTTGCTCGAATTTATGCATAGGACCAACTCAGTTGACTCTCAATCGTAGTCGACTCGGCCAAATTTTGGTCACGACCACTTGGTCAAATTCGGTCGAATTTTAACTAGGATTGACTTGGCCAAATTCGAACGAATTTCAATTAAGGCTAACTCTAGCGAATATGTCCATATTTTGGTAAAACACCACTCGGTAAAAATTGGCCGCATACGATCGAATTTTGACCCGGGACAACCTTGATGAATACGACCAAATTTGGACTATAATTGACTCAGCAAAATTTTGGTTGGGATTGACTTGACAAGATTTCAATCGAAGCCGACACAACTAAATACGACCAAATTTCGTTCGAGACTAATTCAACTAAATATGGCTAAAATTAGGCCAGAGCCAACTCGGCCAAATTTCGACTGAGGCTAACTCGATTGATTTTTGATCGGTGCTGACGCGGCTAAATACATCCAACTTTTGGTTGCGGTCGAATCACCCGAATACGACCAAATTTTGTTTGGGCCGACTCATCGAGTACAACCAAATTTAGGCCGAGGTTGACTCGACCAAATTTTGATCGGGATTGACTCAACTCGACTTAAGTATAAAAAGAAAATACAAAAAGAAAAAATTTAAAAATTAAAAAAAAACAATATTTAAAAATGAAATTATAAATTTTAGACTTAATTAATATAGGAGAAATAAAATTTAATTAAATATGAAAATAATATTCATTCAACTATTGAAAAAAACAAAAATACATTGAATTATAAAATATATAACAAGAATAAGACTATTTAGTTATGTCATATTTTCACGTATTATTTACGTTGATCACACATTTTTAAAAATATCTCTTCCAATAAATTAGTCCGTCCACTCTAATTTAAGTATGATTTCTTGGTGAGATGAAGTAAAATTTACAATCCGTATTATTACAACAAATTAGATCACCTTGAACTGAAAATTAGTTTGCATTAATTTTTAACTACATTGCATCGTTATGAAATGTCAGTGAATCTAACCAGGTCGTTAGTGAACCAGATCAAATCTTTGGTGGATCGCATAAGATCGTTAGTGAATCAGACCTAACTGTCAGTGAACCGGACCAGACTGTCACTAAACCAAATCATACCGTTAATGAACAGGCCAAACCGTTAGTGAACTGGAGTGGACCGTCTGTGAACCAAACTGGATTGTCAATGAACCAGACTGGACTGTTAGTCAACCGCATCGAATCATTAGTGAAACAGAATGGACCAGACCAAATCAGATTGGATTGAGCTGAACCACACCGAATCAAACTGAATCAAACCAAACTGAATTGGACTGGATTGTCAATGAACTGGCCGGACCGTTAGTAAACCATAGTGAGTCGTTAGTGAACCGACCAAACCGTTAGTGAACTGGACCAAATTATAAGTGAACCGGATTGGACCATCAGTAAACCAAACCTTGAAATTGGATATCTGAATACAGGGTTATCAGATCGTGGTTCGTGCTATGAAGCTAACGGCAAATAATTCCATAAACTAATTATAGGTACCTTGCTTTTCTATGCTCTTTAGTGCTGGTTTTAAGATAATGATAATTCATTGTTTAGGGTTTTTAATTTGACTCAAAGATTCTCCAAAAAATGAGAAAATGCATTCTTTAAAAAAAAAAATGCTTTACAAAAGGTTTCTAATGGTAAGATTTGCATGTGATATGAGAGATCTTATCCTTCTATCCATCTTGATATTCACATAGACCATGATCTATTTCCTTATGTTTATTGTGTTTATGCTTATAATTTTCAGATTTATCACGAAAAAGTGAAAACAGATTTAAATTCTTAAAAGTGCAAAATTTGTTGTTCAAATTTATAAATTTATATATGTTGTATTTGTGCATATTGTCCAGTCTGCAATTTTGGTTATACGACTTGTAAATGAATGAAACTGCAAAAAAGTTTTAACAATAGAAAAAAAAAAGTCACAAGTTCACCACATGCTATTTCCAGAACCGACTAGAGGATATTGGTTTACATAATTTTCTTGAACGTATCAAATTTCATCAAAATTTACCAAGAATAACAAGACAGTTAAAAATTCAAAAGTCTTCACATTTTTTCAACACTATTGGTTAATTTCCCAGAAAAAATAAAAAGCGTGAACAAAAAAATCAAGTTGCCTCGGCGTCTGTTTTATTATGTCAATTTCTTCTACCAATATTAAAGTATAGATCCCATAGAACCAAGAAGAAGAACTCATTTCACCGGAAAATTATCTAACCTTCAACCTGCCAAAGACAATAAAAGTTTTTTAATGCACACTCAGATGTGAGAGTGACCATGAAAGAATTAAAAGTAACTGCAATTGAAAAATCTCTCTTCTAAAATTAGCAGCAACAGAAAACATTATGTTGTCTCCTATCAAATGTAATGATGAAATTCAAATTTATCAAACATGTTCCTACACCGGAGTGTTATCTTAAAATGAGGATTACCTCAACATTTTGACGATAAATACGAGATCTCAAGCAAAAAGAGTGTATGCAAAGCTCATGTTCTATATTCATTCCATGAATCAAAGATCACTATGCACAAAAAACTATACCAAATTAAATTTAATTAATCGAATTGCTGCATTATCCAGATCATAATATCATACTTCATTAAATTAAATTGCTGTACAAAACCAGTATCATAGGAAGCACTGAAAATTCAAGATTGGTAGAAACAAGTTACAACAATTATCTTACCATAAATAATAATAAAAGAAAATCTTATTAATACAGAAATTGTAAGAGCAAGTATTTATCAACCAGGAGATGCAAACCTAACATGCAAGAAATTTCTCCATTGAAAATAAAAGAAATTATGAGAAAACTAGAGAAGGCAATTTAGGCGAGAAATTAAAAAGAGCTAAGGAGAGAGAAATGAATGACCTCATCGGAAGCTGAAGGAGAGGAGGGAGGAGACGAAGATTTTGAAGAAGAGGATTCGATTTGGGAGATTCTATTTTCGAGAGCGCCAACGTGTTCCAAGCAGGAGGAAAGCACAAAACGCTGAACCTTTAAGTCCTTGGAAAGGGATAGGGAAAACAAGGCGTATGCCGATGTGAATCCGAAGGAGAACCATAACAATCGACTTCTTGACATTCTTTCTTCTTCAATTTGAAGACCGTGCGATGGAGAAAGATGGATTGGTAATTTTGTTTAAATATAAAAATTAGATTTATGAAAAAAAAAAAAAATAGTATGTATAAATTTGGGGGGAAATTTATTAAGAGATAGATCATAAATGTTGGAAGTGACGCGTGAATTAATAAAAGTTTAATTTAAAGTAAATTGTAATTCTTACTTTATAAGTCAATTTTGTAGGATTGAATTAGGTTTTAAATTCACTTTTAACATAATATCACAATCATATTAGAATATATCCTAACGAACTTTTTTGAACATTTTATTTCATCCAATATCAGACTGCTAACGGACCATCCATTAATTTTTAGTTTTTAGTCTATGATAATTATAGTTGGTGTCCGATATTAATAAGAATATTTTAAATTAATATTGATCGTATAATGTTTTAACCGAAAATTATATTTTTACTTGTGATTTTTTGTATGTATATAATATTATTTTTTTTATTATTTATTATCGTGGTTGTATTTTTGTAAATATGTGAATATTTCAACTAATATTAATTAGGATTTTTTTTCTGATATGAAACTTCCCACTACAAACTTTCTATAGTAATCTTGATGATCGTGGTTTATAGAATTATTTTTGTAGTTAATGGATACTATGGAAAATTTTAAGTTGACATTGATAAAAAAAAAGTCAGCAAAATCTATCCAACAATGTTAAAAGAAATAAACTCAATTAATGTCAACTTACATAATGTCACTCATAATTAATTCGAAACAATTTCAGCCAATGTTAATCTTAAAATATTGTTGATGATACTTGTAATAAATTTTGAAAATAAACATAAATTCAAATTGACTAAAAGATATTACCAATTTTCATATTTCTTTTGGTCATTAAAAACTATTTAATCTTATACTCATGTTTTGAAAATATATTTTATTGATTTCAACTACTTTTGACATAACAAAATATTTACAATTTCAAAAATGTGTTTAGAATAGTAGTTTAATTTTGTAAATTTTTATGAAAAAAAGTTGTGTGATGAATTAAAAATTTCTATCTTACTATTATTGTTTTACATTTTTTTTCCAACTTCATATCATTCATTTTTTTTTCTCATGTAAAGACTTATTTTTTGTTTTAAAACGAAATTAATTCTCACAAAACCATTGTTTTTTTGGTAAATTTACCCAAAATATTAATTTGATTATTGAAATAACTTCGTTTGAAAGATTTTATAGGAAGAGGTAAAATTAATCTTGAATAGTAATTTAAGTAATTTATCGTAAATTAAAATATTATTTAGAATTGAGCATTCCATTAAATAAGAAATTATTTCTATCAAATTAAAACTCTACTTTAAAACATTACTTTGATATTAGATGGATATGTTTTAGAATATACTCTGAATAGAGAGGCTCTGATTTATTTGGGTTCCGTGTGAAACTCAAGAAGGTTGCAATTGCAAGTAATTTAAAATGCACATGCCAAACTACCTCACCTTTCCTCTACTACTATATATAGTCTAGTACTCTTCATCTTCTCCTATCTATTTGGACATAACCATCGCCAACAACGGAAAACGAACGATGCCTCCTTCGATTTCGTGGCTGGTGCTCGCTATTCTCGCGCTGACAGCGCCGGCGACGCCTCCAGCACGCGCCGCGTCGGTTGCATCGTTCGACGGTCAGCGAGAGTTTGACTATTTCGCGTTGGCCTTGCAATGGCCTGGCACTTACTGCCAGCGCACGCGCAGTTGCTGTCCCACCAACGGTTGCTGCAGAGGGTAATCTAGTAATTTACGCCACGTTTTCCTTTCCATTTCTCATTCTGTTACGTTCCATTGGTTCAATTCTTAGATTTGATCATTTTGCATTTTTACTTTGACTTGAAAACGTGGAGTGATTAATCTTTTTTTATTGTGTCTTTTTGGTCGAATTTGGACTTTTTTTTTTTGTTGATGATTATAATTACTCTATGGAATGGATTTTTGATAGGACAAAACTTAGTTATAGTTCTACAGCTGCTTTTCGTGTTATTGTCTGATCAGAATTGGAATTTTACTTCGGTAATTTGTGTGGATTTTTAATGCAAATCTAGGCGAGTTAGCAAAATAAAACTCTAATTCTGATGGCAAAATAATGGCAAAGGTAGCTAAGAAACTTTATGTAAGCTTTGTATTTTGTTTTTTTGTTATGCAACTTATGTGAAGCACTTGATGAGAAGCTGACATGTTTACGTTTCTGATTGCAGCTCCAATTTTCCAAAAATATTCACAATACGTGAGTATTAGGTTTCAAATGCGGCATTGTCGTGGTGGTGGAATACTTTTTGCATGTTGTTGTTGTGAATTTAGACCTCATGGAATACTTACTGCTTGTTTTTCTTCAATTTGGCTACTTGCATTGACTGTGTTCTGAGTTAAATTCTCCTTCTGAGGTTATCGTTCTAAGTTTAGTCTGCGTGGAATACCTGTTACTTGTTTTTCTTGAATTCCACTACTTGCAGTGATTATATTCCGTGTTAATTTATTCTTTTGAGGTTGTTGTTGTAAATTTAGACCATGTGGAATTCTTTTTGTTTTTCTATGAAATAAGTATGCAAAAACATCACTATGCTGAAGACCATGTGGAATACTTATTACTAGTTTTACTTCAACTTTCCTACTTGCATTGACTATGTTCTGAGTCAATATCTTTTTCTCAGGTGTGAATCCCTGGCCCGGTCTAGAAAAATATTGTAAAATTCTACTAAAATTTTAACTCTTTGAGAAATTAGCTTAAGTATGACTTTTTGGTCTTTGTTTCTTCCTGTGAGTTCTTTTGTCTGTCATTTCTTCGTCATCAATCATTTTCTTTTAGATTTCTTTGTTTGTTAAAAATAAATCTGTTTTTGGTGATAAACAACATATTGATCGTTTTGCTTATGTCCGTTGAGTATTGAGATTCCAGCAACAAATAGCTTAACAGGTTATGTCTACGTGTATGATAGATGGACTCTGGCCTGACTACAATGATGGAACTTGGCCATCCTGTTGTTCTAGAGCCAGTTTCAATCCGAAAGAGGTATATTACCCAGCCTTATTTTGCAAGTCATTTTATCACAAATAAAGAGTTGTAGTGGAAAGTTTATGGCCGTTTCTTTTAGTTTTACTAGGTAATTGGTTCAATGATAAAGTATTAACTATTGATTGAACAAAGCCAAGATACTTTTTTTTTTTTGCTTTCAAAACTGCAATATTTTAATGCTTTTTCAAGTGTTAATTGTTTGTATTTGGTTGGTTGCATTAGTGTTACTTTTATATACTATTACAACTTGGTGTCCTCTACTAATTTGTTTGCATAAACTCTCCATTTCCACCATTGTTTCATCTTGTGTGTAGATATCGACTTTGACTAATGCTTTAGAGCAATATTGGCCATCATTGAGCTGTGGCAAGCCATCAGTATGCCATGGTGGGAAAGGAACATTTTGGGCTCATGAGGTGGTTGTTGATATTAATTAGTTTCCTATTCAACCTTAAATTATTATGGACTCTAATTTTTCTTTTTTCAATTGCGCTTCTTGGGTTATCAAACCTGGCTGGCATCGGCAGTGGGGTAATAATCTTTCATTGCTTTTGCTTGCTCACTTGGTTTAATGAGTTTGTACATTGTTTTTCTTGAGTACTAGTTGCGTTGTTTTCCTAAAACCTGCAACTTGTGGATAGCGTTAGCTGTACCAGTGTTAAATTGGTGCGGAACAAAATGTTCAAAGTTTCCAATACATCTTTGTTTTTACTCTTTTTGCTGTTTTCTGAGGCAAAATGATGTGGTTTTCTTGTACTAATATTCCTATTTTCTAATACTGTAACTTCATTTGCAGAGAAACATGGCACTTGCTCTTATCCTGTATTTCGAAACGAATATGATTATTTTGTGGGAGTTCTGAATCTCTATTTCAAATACAATGTTACTGTAAGTTTGCAAAATCTTTGTTTTACTTGGTACCAGAATTTTCTGTCTTTTCTTTAGGTTATGACTTCATATGAAATGTGATCAAAATACATTGATATACTTAAATAAATTTCTACGTTTTCCCATTCCATTGATCATTGTCATTTTTCCTCATAGATAAAGCTCGAAACATTCTTTACTGAATACTAATAGTTAGACAATTAAAGGTTATTATTCAATGCAACTGTTAATTTTTACTTCTGTCTTGCCCCTTCCAATCACCCATAAAAACTAATAAACTTATATATTCATTAATAAGTTAAGCATCCCATGATTCCTCCTGCAATAGTTATAACGTTTCAGTGCTGATTAATGGATTATTTAACCAATAATACCTTCCTCCGGTTACTAGAGTTTGTCTGTTGATTAATGAATTCATTAATTAGCGGTCTTTTTGGCCATGGTGCATTTGAGAATATGTAAGAGATAGTTAGGCTATGACTATAAAGGAGAAGCTAGCCACGAGAGAGAATAGTTTCAGAGGAGGAAGTATTGGGAGGAGACTTTAGGGTTTCTCAAGTACTCTGGGAGTGCTTTATTCTTTTCAATTCTGCCTCTAAGTTCTTACAAATTGGCTCAACTGAATATAGTCATTCTTTTTCTCTGTTCTGCACCTATTACATTTTCATTTTTCTTTTTCCTATCTGCTGAACCACTCCAATTAGTCTGTTGCTGTAGTATGGCCCAAATACATGCACAAAGCCTAAATTATACCAAAATTTTGTTGGCAACTTGGGCTGCCATCTTGTCAATTGGCATTGAAGACTTAAAATCTCAGTCACAGGTTCTCAATTGTTGAAAAACTGCTTAATTGGTTTGGTGTTTACTCTGTTTTAAGAACGACTACCAGTTGTGTTTGTAAAACTCTTTTGTTGTTAAGAACTAATGCTCGCCTGCATTGGGACACACTCTGAGTATTGTTTTTTTCACACTTCTCCAGAGTGTTCTAAATGATGCTGGATATGTTCCCTCTAATACAGAAAGGTATCCCCTTGGAGGCATTATCTCTGCCATTGAGAATGCTTTTCATGCATCTCCTTTAATAATTTGCTCAAAAGATTCTATCGAGGAACTTCGTCTATGCTTTTACAAGGACTTCCAGGTATGTAATCTGCTCTAGTCTGTAATATATGTTTAGCACACAAGAAACTAAAATATGTTCAAATATTTGTCTTATTTATGGTGGGAGATTGGCATATTTAGATATATCATTTGATGAGTTGAGAGATAAATAGTTTAGTCTTCGGTAACTAGACTTTTCAATTATTGATATCAGTATTGTACTCTGGTCAATTTTGACGTAATACTGCATAAAACATATGTAATAGTTGTGAGATCATTGAGATGTTTTAGACATGTATGACACAAACATTTAACTCAATGTATAGAATTGCAGGAATTTGGTTTATTTTTAGAAATTTAAGAAATACGCCACTGGTAAACAAACTTTCATGTACATTATGAGAGAATCCCCATTAATTCTATGATTTCATGGTATTCTATTCAAAAACAGTAATTTGGCCATTATTAATTCTATAGAATATATTGTCTGCCGTTTTGCAGCCCCGAGATTGTGCTGTTAGTTCTGATGATAAAATTGACATGGTTACTTCAAAAGGATCTTGTCCCAAATATGTTAGCTTGCCTGAGCCGCTTTCTGGAAGTAAGTTCATTGCCGTTTCATCTTTTATATCCTTATTTTTAGTTCTGTTTCATTTGCTCTTAGCCATGAAACTAATTTTCTATAACTTACATATTCACATTAGAGACCAGTGGATTAAGGATGAAGGAGATGGTTTATAGTCTATTCTAGTTAGCATGTAATGAAGCATTTTTTTGGAAAATGGTTAATATTTTTTTGGACTTCGTGGAAAAATATGAAATTGATTGACCTGAGGCACGAGTTTGGTTAGACTAATTTAATGTGAATTGAACTATCGACTACTATTGGCACTTCATCAATGGTAGGTGGCCGCAGATTAATTTGTTCATTAGCTGTTTTTTCCCTTTTTGATTTAATTGTAGTAACATGTTGGTTGTTGTTGGTTGAATTAAGTATGATAAAAGGCTTCCCAATCCTTGCTAATCCAAGATTGCTAATGCTACACCCTTGAGGTAGTCCTGGGCTTAAAACAGATGGGGAGCCAAGGAATTGTTTTTTGGGCCAAGAAATCACTTGAAAACAGTTTTGTCCCTCTCCAACTGCCACAGGATACTTACCCTCTCACATACCTGGCTGAAGATAATTAATAGAATTGGAATTTTTTGTTGTTGGTATAATATAAACTATGGTAGTTAGTTTGCAAACTGCTCAATTACGTTAATACTATCTCAATCCCAGTAGTGGCTTTGAGTGAGAATCCCGGTGCCAATAAAGATGTCTCCGGTATGAAATTTCCAAGAGTATCACCGATATTTGGTACGTGTTTGTAATCATGTGAGACTTTTCATAACATCTGAAAGTATACCAATAAATGAATGTTTTAAATTGCGAGGCATACCTAAGCCGGGCAAACACAGGCCCAGAAGAGTAAGGGGACTAACAGTTGATGTAAAACAAAATATTCCTAAATATCCATGCATCCTATATAGATACCTAGCATTTTTAGAAGGTGTTCAACTTAATTGCTTATTTGTTGAAAAAATTTACCTCAAATTTCAAAAATATAGAGATTGGAAAGGGGTCTTTCCTTTAGAAGGAGCTGCTTTTGTCCAGGTTTCTGTTGAGGTACTAGGCAGTCTGTAATTGTTATCTGCTGCTATTTTATTGCTGTCCCTATTGTTAAGTATTATTACTTAGTGGATGAAATTTCTTTGATTTAAACATACCTTTTAATATGATTTTTTTTTATCTCGTGAATTCGGCCCAAAGTTGTGTGAAAACGTTGATCATTACGTTGGATTAGGAAATCCATTGCAGTTTATTAATGCCACAATTATCTATGCGTTTGTAGGGCGCGATGGACTTCAAAGTCAGGCCTCTGATGATGCAGCTCTATAAGGCTATGGTACTGTACTTCTATCTGTAAAGTTCTGTATCTTGCGAAAGAACAAAGGCACACGAATAAAATTATCTAGAGATGTTGTACCATTCATCAATTTGAAGACAAGTGAATAGAATGAAAGACCTGGACATTTGGATTGGGATCTAGACGTGCTAAAGTCTGACCGAGCCTGTTGCCATGTATTTGGAGTCTGGGCTTTATCATTTTCTTTATTATTGGAAGAGTGTACAACCGTATAATGGAATATGTTGTTGTATCATATGGAATTATGAATATATTTACTTTTCCTATAATTTACCCTACATCTCTGTTTCTTTGTATACATTTGCATCACGTATGAATTCATGTAGGAGTTTGTGTTGCCTTTAATTTGGTGAGTGAAATACCAGGCGGACTTCAGTCAACAAAAACTTGCCATTTTTATTTTTTGTTTTTTAATCTTTCATGTACTTCAATCTTCGTTTTCAATTTATGATCATAATTGAGAATGGCCCTGCACCATGTTAGTTACAAAATGACAATCATTACATCGTTTATTTTCCCCCCTTTTAGCTTCAGTAGGAATAGTAAGCCCGGCTTCAATAAGATTTGTTAGACTTATGCTTACCACATCTTTCAAACTGACACCACTTGCATAATAATAGAGACAAATGAAGGCTCTAAGACTTTTCTTCGTGATTACTTTTCTTTGTTCATTCTTCCTTGCAAGTACAGAACCAGACTCGTGTACCAGCAATCTAAGCCTCAATGTTTCCGTCCCCTTTGATACAACCAACCTTCGCTGCCTTTCTGTATGGGATGCTCAAAGTTTCATCCTCAGAGTAAGTGCACCATTTTTGAATTTCATCACATTTATATGACCTTATTCCAATAGCACCACATGTATATACTAACCTATGTGTAAACTTTGCAGTATGCTCAGACTTATGCAAACATTTGGAGTTTCATTCTCTCTACCCCAGACACAAATTCTTACATAGCCATGGGATTCTCTGTCAGTGGCGGCATGGTTGGTTCAAGTGCCATGGTGGGGTGGGTGGAATCAAGAGGAGCCAGTGGAGGGATCAAGCAGTATTATCTTGGTGGGGTCACTCCAAATCAGGTGGTTCCTGATAAGGGCAACCTACAGGTGATAGCCAATTCAGCCTTCATCACTCTACAGAACTCTCGTCTGTTCATGGTGTTTCAGTTACAAACCGCTGATCCTTTGTCCTCGCTGATATTTGCCACTGGATCCACCGGTTTATTCCCTGCACCACCAAGCTTTGCACTAACCAAACACTTAGACAAGATTTCCACAAGAATAGACTACTCAAAAGGTTAGTATAAATTGAACTCCTTCCCAAAACTCTCGTAAATGATTTTTATTCTTCTCTTTAAATAAATTTAATTTCTAAACTACAATATGTGGAAAAACTATCCGTATATGAGCTAAAAATAATGATTATTTTTCTTACAAGTCGGTAATAACTAAGCTATTGTGATTTTTTTTAGCCTTGATCTGAAAAAGTATTGCCTGAACAGTAAATCTTAATTTTTTTTCTATTCTTTATTTAGTCTTTGTTCATCCTGTCACCTCAACTACTATTAGTCTCAATCCCTCAATTTAAAAAATGCAATAACGTAACTGTTTTCAAATTTAGTAAAATTCCTTAATTTTAAAAATGCAACAATGTGATGTTTTTTTTTTTTAAAGTTTTAGTGGTTCTATAAATTGTCACTATATAATGAATATAAATTATATTACTTGTAAATTAAAATTGTTAATGTTAACTTGTGCAGATTAATGGTTATATTGTTAATTGTGTAAAAATATTAACTTGGTGCAATTAAAATAAAAAGACTTGATTATGTTCTTTTTATTAATAAGACTAAATTAAACAAAATAAACAAATTATAGAATAAAAAATAATTAAGTCCTTTAATTTTTTTACAAACTTCTGATAACAAAAACAAAGTTAACCAGTAGTGAATAATATATGTTTTTCTTTTCTTTACTTCGAACTCTATTGGTGCAAGGTGATCATAAATATGATTAGTGGGTAATATTGAAGTGAGCGTCATTATATGTCATTATGCCTGTGGTTGAAATTTGACGGCATACTATTCAGAATTCATTGATTCAGCTAGAGAATTCTTTGGTTGGGCATTATAGAGTGGGTGATATGTTCAATCAAAAACTATACTAGTAAAAGCCAAATGAAGTAGAGAAGAGTAAATAGTGGAACTTAAGTTGTTGGTTGTGAGCAACGCAGTTCCATTTCTTAGAATATTGAGTCTTCTTTTCGAGACAGAGGGAGAGAGAGAGAGAAAAAACAGCCGACAACTGGTCTGGGTAGCAACCACAGTCTATAGTCTTAGATTCACACGTGTTTTTATGTTCTCTCCGACTTGGAAGTTATGGAATAACAACCTGATCGACTTCATTTGAAGCAATCTAATTCTTCAACTTTAAGTCTTAGCTTAGGATCTATCTTAACCGTATTTCCATTTCCCCTGTCAACGCATATATTTACATTAAATACTTCATAATTTTATTCTAGAATTTATTTATAAAACCGTAGTTTCTCTCTCCAAATATATAATATCTTTTAGCCTATTTCTATTGTACTAGTTTTAGTGAAAAAATCAAAGTCAAAATTAATAAGAGAAAATTTTTGTTTAAAATTTTTTAGCGAAAAAATAAATAACTAATGTTTTATTCCCTGAAATTTTAATATATTATCTTAAACTGCAAAAGTAAAATAAAAATCGAATAATTTGTAAAAAAAAAAAATACATATTTCACACGATCTCGGTGTAAATTTTTGCCAGGACTTTAAATATCCTGTTCTGTTTTCCAAATAAAACTTCAATAAGATGCATTATTTATGTTTTTTCTCTTCCAATTAATTTAGAAGTTTCAGACGATGGTAATGATAAAACATCCTTTAGGCAATTATCAACATGTATTTTATTTTAAAAAGTCGTATCATCATCATTGGTTATGCACTTATTATTATTATTATTATTATAAATTCACGTTGTTGATCTTAATCTTTGGTCACTTTTAGTGCAGGTTGAATGAAATAAGATTTATTTATTTATTGAATTTAATTTTTATGCTTTGTTAGTATATTTTTAATATCAATAAATTGAAAATCATCTCGATATTAAGTATATTAAGTAGTTTTTATAAAGCGAGGAAACTTATAATACCTAATAATGAAATAATAACAGTATAAAACTTTTTTTTTTTACTTTTATTAGTATATAGACGATTTGATCTTATTTATTTTTGCTTATCTATATACTTTAGAGCAAACGAAGCAAGTGTAAAAAATATTTTTCTTGAACTACAACACTTATTTGTAATAAGTAACGCTAAACTTTTGGGTAGACGGAAAGTATACTGACCCAAGAGAAAGAAAGACAAACAAACCGGACAATAATTATTGAGAGTTGCCTGCTTTGAGGGACCTAAGTTGAAATAGAAGTGATAAATATATACAGAAACAAAATATACGACACAAAGAGTTAATGATGGAAAGATCAAATAGAAAAGAAAAAAAAAAAAAAACTAGTTCTAATTCTATTTAATGATATTGAAATTCTCAATTTAAGTTTTCATCCTAGACGAGACTTATAAGAAAATAAAGCAAATTCCACTTCCACCCACCCCATTTCATTCATTCTAAATTTGAAGTTTGGTAGTGTTAATAAAATTATCAACAACACGATAGAATAAAAAAGTGCTTTCGGTTTCTATTCTTCCAATAAAAATATTTTATATTAATGAATTTCATCTTTAAACTTTTAAAAACATATAGATTTAACCCTTTTTATTAATGAATTTAATCACATTAAACCAGAAATATAGAAGACTATAACGACTTTTTTTCAAACGTGACAAATTATTCTTTGGAGAATGGAGGTTATAGAACACCGTGTTTAGTTAGCACACTACGATCACTGACCGCATACGTATAGGGATACTTTAATTTTTTTTTTAAATGTTATTTTATTCACTTTCCAAGAATTAAAAAACAAAGTCAATATAAGTTCAGAAAATCTCGGGAGAGATTGCTTTTTCATAATTTACATTTGACAACACTTTATTGTCTGATAACCTAAAAAGTTTGATCTATATCATATTCGCGTAAATTTTCCCCATTATCAAAATCAATCTTTTATTATGAATGAAGGAAACTTAATGGTTTAAGTTACCTAGCCTTCCTTTCACCAAATCTACTAAATCGAATTAGGCCATAATTATTGATACACTGCTACCTATACCATTGTTTAATTATATCAATCTTTCCCTTTCCTTTACTTAATCATATAGCAGTACGTCTTTCTTGCTTTAACAATCTCATGAATACGTTTGCAATCACACAACACAAGCATAAACACTAGAGAGAAATGAAGATATCTATAGCATTTCTTATGTTCACTATTTGTTTGCATGTTTCAGCCAACATTGGAAGTTCACAAGGGAATGGAAATTCTTCACAAGTAGATGGAAGTACTTCACAAGCAGCAGCAGACTCCTGTGTCTCCAAGCTAAACCTCAGTGTTCCTCTCCTCTTTGACACGACCAATCTCAATTGTCTTCCTGTTTGGAATGCTCAGGGCTACATCCTTAGAGTAAGTCGTGCATTATTCTTGAATTAATAGGTTAGTTCAAAACATGAATTAATAGGTTTGGAATGACCAATCATGAGATTAATATGAAACCTACTAACAGGATATGCATACGTTAACTGTGCAGTATTCTCAGACTTCTCCAAACATATGGAGCTTCATTCTCTCTGCACCGAACACAAATTCTTATATAGCAATGGGGTTCTCTCCCAATGGAGGGATGGTGGGTTCAAGTGCCATTGTGGGGTGGATCTCATCCAATGGGGCAGGTGGAGGCATGAAACAATATTATCTAACAGGACTCGCACCAAACCAAGTGGTGCCAGATAGAGGCAACTTAAACGTTCTCACCAACTCAACCTTCATTACATCACAGTCCTCACGTTTGTACATGGCCTTCCAGTTACAAACAAACCAACCTCTGTCCCGCTTGATTTATGCCTTTGGACCTAACGGTGTGTTCCCTTCACCACCAAGTTTTGCATTAACACACCACCAAGACAAAGTCTCCATTACGTTGAATTACGCAACAGGTTAGTCAAAAGAATCAGCCATGCAAGTGTTTTTTCACATTCTTGTCAATAGATTAACTCTGAGAAGAAATTAACAAATTCATCCTTTTTCACAAATTTAACAATTTAAAACCAGTCAACTCGTATTTATCTTGATTAATCAACTTAAACCTCAAATCCTAACTCGCAACTTCCAATCTTCATCCAACAGTTATAAATGTAATGCGTTGATACTTGCAAAAATGACAGAATCTGGTCTCATTTGTTTGTGATTTGAGCAATTTTATTCCTGGCTACACAATTTTGTTTACAGTATTTTATACAAAGAAAATAGAAGGTTTTGAAAAAGATGATATTTCGAAAACAATTATACCAATTATGTGCATATGACAAGGTTTGAAAAAGATGATATATCGAAAACATGTAAACCAATCAAGATTATTCTAGCGATGACCTTTTGGTTGAGTTGATTTTGACAAATGATTGGACCAATACCTGGCCCATTCTTGCTCTCAAAAACTATTCGCAGTGGTTTGTGGTTGTTGAAATGACATTCTTTTTCTCATATTCATGTAAGAATAATCTAGTTGAAATGTAAATCTGACTCGACCTTCTACCAAACCCACATGTCTTTTTTTTCTTTTATTCTTATATATATATATATATATATATATATATATTTTTTTTTTTTATGAACTAAATTTGGGTCATTAACTCCTTTCCCATAACACTTGTTAGTTACAGTGCATGTTCTGTACTGAACATACTAGTTTAAGACAACTATTAGTCCTAAATTTTACAGTGACAATTATAAAAAATTTTCT
>Ga0214542_1001418_pt1 | contig 49055 bp, 24 predicted proteins | sample CNSS1metaG_FD_160096 | JGI IMG/M metagenome (GOLD analysis project Ga0214542, IMG submission 160096) | Root nodule microbial communities from cowpea collected in UCLA plant growth center, Los Angeles, California, USA - CNSS1 | ecosystem: Host-associated > Plants > Roots > Nodule | place: USA... | reverse complement strand
AAGAAAAAGGAGATAAGTAAATAATTTTATAAAAACTTGTAAAAGTAACCGTTAATTTTTAAAAATTTAATAAATAATTAAATTATAAAGGGTAAAGTTGGAATTATGAAATGTGGACACAAAAGAGAGAATCCCCTTTATATATAGTTATAGATTATTGACAGATATGTATCTTATATGTTGTTTTGATATTTAGTTTTTTTTTTTAAAGATATTGATAAATATGTATCTTACCGGCTGTTTTGATATTTAGTTTTCTTTTAAAGATATTTCAAAATTTTAAATATATTATATTGATACATTCTAATTTGTAAGTTATATAAGATAAGTATTTATTTTATGTAATTAAAATTTTATAATAAATAATTATCTTTAAATATATAAATTATATTGTGTATTTGTAATCAACAATCTGAATTTGTAATGATATTATTCTTGTCTATAGCTTTAGTTTAGAAATTCATAAAAGTTTAATTTCAAGTTAAGATAGGATAGCTAGGTTAAGAGCTATTATTAACAATTAAATATAATACAATAAATGATCGATCGAGAAGATTTAATAGATATTTTTTATGATTAATATAAAATAATTCATACCTTATTATAAGTTTTCCTTTACATATCGTTTTTAATGAGAGATTATTTTAAGTCTGATATAGTATTATTTACTAAGATAGATAAAGTTTTAGAATAAGCAGTTATCTAATATTAACTAGAATTTAAATGTTAATTTAGGATATACATATAAAGATTCTTTTTTATCTATATATATTGCACTCTAAGAGTGATGATTCTGCAGAAGAGAAGATGATCACAAAGATGAATATTTGTGGCAGAAAAAGGAAGAAGACGGAGACTGGTGACGGAAAAAGAGAGAAGATGCAGACAGATTTCTCTCCTTCTCCTTCTGTACACGTGAACGAGGATTTGATTAAAGAAATTTTGTTGAACCTACCAACGAAAGCCGTGTTACGTTTCAAAGCCTTATCCAAGTCATGGTTCTCACTAATCTCCGATTCTGAATTTGCAAGAAGACATTTTGACGCTGCAGTTTCACCCACCCACAAGCTTCTAAATTTCGTTAACGATTCAAAAGCTTACTGTGTAGACATAAAATCAGCACTTTGTAATGATTCCTGGCATGCAGTGTCTAATTTTATTGTTCCTTCAAGCTTTGACCTGTGGGGAAGCGGCTTAAGCGTGGCAGGTTCTTGTAGGGGATTTCTTCTCTTGCAATATTATTTCCATGATTTAGTGATGTGGAATCCGTCAACTGGTAGACAGAAAGAAATTCACTGTGACAGTTCGTGGCCACATGATCTATCTGGAATGGGTTATGACCCAGTGGATGATGACATTGTGGTGGTGACTGTAACCCTAAGAATTAACGATGATAATGATTCGAAGGTCAGTTATTTCTCTTTGAGAACAAATTGTTGGACTTCTGTTGAGTATGTTCTTCCGTATGCTTACAGTAAGTTTCAACTCGAACTCAGACATGGACAGTTCTGGAATGGCGCTCTTTATTGGATTCTTAAGTCTTCTGATAAGCTTAGAAGTGTAGTTATTGCATTTGATGTGAGGGAAAAGAGATTATCAGAGGTTCCATTGCCGAATCATTTAGCCATTCTTCCATTGCAATCTGACATATACCATTTGAAGGTAATGGGAGAACATTTGTTTTTGTGTTTGGTGCGTAACGAAGTTGCACTGATTGAAATGTGGTCGATGAAAGAACAACACAAAGAAGTGACATTTTGGATCAAAACATTTGTTTTCTCTTCTTATTTAGTAGGTTTTATGAGTCTTATTTTCCCCATATGCTTCACAGAAAATGGGGAAATTTTGGCATTCAATAGCCACGACACGTTACTGAAAATCAACAAGAAAGGCAACCTAGTTAGATATGGGAAGAAACATAGCCTACTTGATTTCTTAAGTTGTGGTATGTATAGAGAGAGTTTTCTATCACTCCCTGGTGAGTCAGGAGAAATTAAGTGAAGATGAACAACAAAAAGGACTCAGTTTGAGTGAACGTGAAGATTGATTTGTTCAAACTGTTATGTATTCATATAGAACAATGTCATAATTTCTCTCTAGTTAATTAGGGAGAGAATATATATATATATATATATATATATATATATATATATATATATATATATATTATTTAGGTTCTTTATCTTTTTCCTTTTGGATTGGGACAATAATGTTGATTATTGAGTTGATATTTTGTTAAGGGCAATCAATAAATTTCTCTTGCACATTGTTGGTTTAATGTTTATAAGCCTTTTGGCACATGATTTTATGATACTAAAATTAGTTGACATTGAGAATTGCCTCACACTTGAATCTACAAACTATATTTTTTTTTTTCACATCGTTAAAACTTTAATATAACTTATTTTTAAAAGATTAGATACTCACATATTATTTTTCCTTAAATATATTTTTAGATCTTAAATTTGAACATAAAATTTGAATTAATCAGTAAACTTTAATACATTCTGATTTTTAAATTTAAAAAATGAATGTGTATAATCTTTATCTAATGACATTAATTTGTTTAGGTTTGTTAAACTGTACTTCAGACTAACATTTAAATTAAAATATTTAAAAATGATGTAAAAAACTCAAACTACATTTTAAAAAATACATTTCACATGTCAAGAAAGTTTAATATACTTAAATTAAAAAAAAATGTATTCATTTTTTAAATTTTAAAAACAAAATATATCAATTTTTGGAATAGACAAATTATAATTTCACATTCAAATTTAAACACTTAAAATAAAATAAGTCAGTAGGTTCGAGACTAACTACTGACTTTCAACCACTTTTTTACCCCGTGTGTGAAGTTGGTAGTCAAATTTAATAACACGTAATGACATATTTTTAAATAAAATATTATGAAAATATAAAAAAAAAATAGCATAAGAACTGACAAATTATGCCCAAAGTGGAAGGAGCAGGAGACCTGTGGGTATGCCAAATCCTATGATAACTTCTATAATAACTTGTGTAACTTTGGACCTTAGTTGGATTTTCGATCATTGTCAGTTTCTTTATGCACACCCCCATGTTTTACACTTGCACCCCCATGAAAAGATAAATAAAAACTTATATTTATTTTCTTCCCCTTTTCCTTTTCACTTCACGTACCCGTTAATATGAAAAAACTTTTAATGTACCTAATTGAGATCGATTTTTGCTGAGAGTATTTTTCTCTGACCTATTTGTTTAGAATAAAATGTTTATACACAGAAAAGAACATATATTTCCCGTCACTTTTTGTTTTTGTTTTTTTTTTCTAAAAAGTGCTTACAAATTTTATAAGAAATAATTATTTATAAAAAAATTAATTGCCAATTAAAAATTGTAAAAAATAATAATAAAATAAAATCTTTTCTTGCAAAATATTTTAACCAATTTAAAAGAAAATTTTCATAAAATTTAAAAATTTTTAGCAGTGATAATTAATGAATGTTATTCTTTGAAATGAATTAGTATTTGACTCGTAGAATGCACATATTTTTTAAAAATTGTAATATTATTATATTAATTTGAATTTATAAAAATATAATTACAATTTTATTTGACAAAATTAAACAATGTTTATCGTGGATTATTTTATAACTATTTATATTCGTATTTTTTTTTTCTCATGAGTAAAACATGTTTCCCAACTCTTTCTAGGTATACCACGTCAATCACAAGTTGGAAACACAGTTAAGAGGTTACCTCATTCTCAGGACTCAATACAAACCAAACTAACATATTTGTACGTAATCTATAACCATTAATGACATGTTTTCTTTCATTTGTTTTATAATGTGAACCTGCATGTGCTATAATATATAAAAAGAAAAAAAATTAAAACAAAAATAGCACATTATCATCCACATAAATATATCCACATAAGCTGGGTGTGGTAGGACAATTGGCAAACAGAGATGGTCCTTTAGCTCCAGAAGAGTCATTGTTATCATTCGACTTTTCTCTCTTTCTCAACATTACTGTGCTTTTGTCTCTCACTTGTGTTGTTATTTTCATTGTAATAATCATGACAGAAACATTCCCACAACCACTAGTGCACTGGCCTCCACAAATTCTTATTCAATCACAAACATTTCATAGTCACCACATAAATTGCTCCACCAACATCATTAGCTTCTCCTCGTAATAATAATTTCCCTTACTTTTACTATAGTTGTAACTATTCTTCATGTTTTGGATCTTCTAATCTTCCTACACAGTTGCATGCATATTTTGGTTAAGGTTGTGGAAAAGATGGACACAAATTTGGATATCAGAAAGAATTAATAAAGTTGCCTAGTGGTTAAATAAAAGGAAAATAAGTAAAAGGTTGTGAATTCAATCTCTTAGTAATAATTGAAGAAATGAAGTTGATTTAATGAATTTAGAAAGAAAGGTAAAAGAGATCGTGAATTCAAGTAATCAAAACTAACAACCAATATTTTAAAAAAAGAAGAAGGAAAACTTGAATCCCACAAGAACAACATTATGCATTGGTGTCTATCTATGCATATCCTAAGCATAAGGCCAACACTAATGATAGTATTGCCTATGAAAATGACACAAAGCTAACATTACACGTGCCATCACTCAGAACAACCCACTAAGCAAAATCTTCCCCATGACTTCAATCTCCTCGTATATGTTCCGTATTCTAAAACTGTTGTTTTTAAAGTAAAAGTGGTGCAAGTTAGCTATTTGGCTATGAAGAAAGCCAGCAACATTTATAACAATTATGTTCAATAAACTCAAAAAAATACTTTTTAAATTTAAATTGATAAATTTATTATCTTAGTGAATTATTTGTATGAGTTGAATTTATATCTTACTCATGTTGTATCTTATATGAGCGTTCCTTTTAAATAAATTGTTCATTTTGATAATATTTGAAAAAAAACTACGCTACTATGTTAAAGTTCCCTAAAAGCATCATTTCATATGAAAAGTGTGAAAAGAAAAGAGAAAAATCCAATGTTAGTTTTTGAACACTGTTTATGGTTTAATTTATATCAAAATGACTTTGTTGCAAATGTGATGAAAATTCTCACGCGATGATCAATGAATCCGAATCCACTCGAAGGAGGAGTCTTCTTTGAGAGGAAAGTTTCAATCTTCACACAACTTTGGAATAAGATTATTTTCAAAGAAGATAGCATTGATTCGACCCATCTTCTATTGTTAGGCCCAAAAGGAACACAAACAGTGTTCTTCTATTATATTAATACCTCAAAATATGAGTCAGCTAGTTCCAGAATAAACTTTTAGGAATCTTTTATTGCTTCATGTTTTGTGCTTAAATGCAGTATTCTAGGATTGCTAGTGTTCTGAAATTATAAAAAGGTTACTTTTAAAAGCAACATGAAAAATCAAAAATGTAATTTGTACCCCACTGATAAGCCGCTTTAATTACCTTTTTTACGTCATTCTTTTTCCCGAATCGTAGTTAGTTCTTATCTTTATAAAGACAATAAATACTTCAATCAGTGTAAAATCATTTTGGTACATGAACTTGAGGTCGAATTTAGCCAAAAATAAATAAATAAATAAATCATATCAGAACAAGAAAACAGACAAGACATGTACGATTTTTCCGTGTCGCATTCTAGTTACAGATTTCACTTATTACTATACAAAAAAATAATGAATAAGAAAAGAATAAGAATGAGGGTGCAGTGAAGCGCGTTTTTAAGCAGTACAAGTAGTTAACATAAGAGAAAACGAGTAACAGAGAAACACTCTATTTTAGTGCAGAGAGTTAACCGAGCATTCTGATTTGAAGTAAACAGGTATGTATATATAAACTGAGAACATTTTTTGGATTGAATTGTATTTTTTTAACTTTCATGCTTGATGTTTGGGTGCTGTGTTTTTAAATCAGATTCCTTTGTAAGATTGTGAGTTGCAAGGAAGGAACTTTTGATGGAAGTTGAAGCTGGTAAGAGTGTTAGTAGGAGTGCAGAAGTGGATGATGATGGCAAAACCAAAAGAACTGGTTAGTATATCTGGCTACCTAATATATGTTTCTGAAGCGATTCTGCATTTGAAAGAACTTCTCCTTTTGAAAAGCAAAAATTGTAAAACAAAGATTTAGGAGAAGAACAACTCTGTTTTCTGTTTTCATAGGTGTTTCAGATGTTGGATTATATTCTAGTATAGTTTCATTTTCACCATCTTCAACTCTTCTAAGATTTGGTGTTACTTGCAGGTAACGTGTTCACCACAACGACGCACATAATAACGGTGGTGGTAGGAGCAGGAGTGCTGGCTCTGGCATGGGCTATGGCTCAATTAGGATGGATACCCGGCACAATCACCATGATCATATTTGCATGCATTTCCATTTACACTTACAATCTGATTGCTGATTGTTACAGATATCCTGACCCAATCAATGGGAAGAGAAACTACACTTACATGCAGGCCGTTCATGCATATCTTGGTATCATATAAGTACTGTATACTCATCTATGTAAGTAAACTCAACACTCTTTCAGAATGTTCTGATTTTCGTGTCTCAACTTGGGAATTAGGTGGAACAATGCACGTGTTTTGTGGATTGATTCAGTATGGGAAGCTTGCTGGGATTACTGTTGGCTACACTATAACTTCGTCTACTAGTTTAGTGTAAGAACGTTATCACATCGATAAGCTAATTTTTCTGTGTTGCTCATTGTGTATAGAGTTGTAATCACGGTCTAATGAGATGAGGGACTCTGAATTCCTCTGATTTGGCAGGGCTATAAAGAAGGCTATTTGCTTTCACAAAAGAGGTCACCAAGCCTATTGCAAGTTTTCTAATAATCCCTATATGATTGGTTTTGGGATGTTGCAAATTTTGTTGTCTCAAATCCCAAATTTCCACAAGCTAACATATATTTCAACCGTTGCTGCAATTACCTCTTTTGGTTATGCATTCATTGGAAGTGGCCTTTCTCTGGCAGTCGTCGTCTCAGGTATGATTTTTACCGATCCAAAAACTTTCCAATACAATATTTGCACCAATTTCTGTTACTGGGTTTCCACTACGTTCTGTTGAAAATTATATATCAACTATAGATAAGATAATTTCATAATATATATAAATATATATAAATCTTACCAAGTTGGATTTACAAGGTTAAACTAAGTTTAAATTCCATTTTTTAACATAATATAAGAGTCGTGAGATATAACACAAACCTCACCTGCAACATCTAAACGAAGTATGTTTGTGTGAACAGGTAAAGGAGAACCGACCCGTATATTTGGAAGCAAAGTAGGGCCAGGACTATCAGAAGCAGATAAAATTTGGAGGGTTTTCAGTGCTTTGGGAAACATTGCACTTGCTTGCTCGTATGCAACTGTTGTGTATGATATAATGGTAAAAATGAATTTTTGTATACTGTTAAACAAATAGATTCGACTGGTATAATCATTTGATTATCTGTGCATTATATAGGACACTTTGAAGTCACATCCACCCGAATGCAAACAGATGAAAAAGTCCAATGTGTTAGGAATCACAATAATGACACTACTTTTTCTGCTATGTGGTGGCCTTGGCTATGCTGCTTTTGGGGATCACACTCCTGGAAACATCCTCACTGGCTTTGGATTTTACGAGCCATTCTGGTTGGTGGCTCTTGGCAATGTGTTCATTGTAACCCACATGGTGGGAGCATATCAGGTTCCATTTCTCTTCCTGTGACATTTCTTGAGTATGAAAGGTACAACAATAGTTAACCTAAATCATACAACGAACTAAACATAAATGTTCTCAACTTTTATATTTTAAACCATGATGTCTGATATTACGTAATGGAACAGGTGCTTGCTCAACCACTGTTTCGTATAATTGAGATGGGTGCTAACATGGTGTGGCCACGTTCAGATTTCATAAACAAGGAATACCCAACAAAAATAGGCCCCTTAACATTCAGTGTCAACCTTTTTAGGCTAATTTGGAGGACAATATACGTGGCAGTGGCCACAACTATTGCCATGGCCATGCCATTTTTCAATGAATTTCTAGCTCTTCTTGGAGCAATTGGGTTTTGGCCTCTCATCGTGTTTTTCCCCATACAGATGCACATTGCACAGAAACAGATCAAAAGATTATCATTGAAATGGTGTGTGCTCCAGCTATTGAGCTTTGTGTGCTTCCTTGTTTCAGTAGTTGCTGCAGTTGGTTCCATTCGTGGAATTAGCAAGAACATAAGAAAATACAAACTTTTCATGTATAAACAATAGGTTATATTGAGCATTATTACCACCTGCGTCATGTACGTTTGAGATACGTGAATGAATATACATGAAGAGAAAATGGTGTGAAACCAGTTATTATTGGGCTGCAAATTATGCAGATGTAACATTATTAAATTGATCAATATTATAAGAAGTTATATTAGATTTACTTCCTTAGCAGTAATTCATTGTATCTGGTTTAATGGATTGAAGAAATTGTAGATTGTTATAGTTTGATAACCATTGATTAAAATAGAAACTGCATAACTAATTGCTATTATGAAACTAAATCTAACTAACAATTGTTCCGACCAATATCTACCGTTTTGGTATCAGCTTGGAAGGCAAATTGGAAGAATGCGAGAATCAAAACAAGGCGTCACGAAAGAATTGAAAATGAAATATTGCTAATGCAAAAACAACTGCTGATAATAGGATTGAAAACTTTTCCTACTTTTCCTAGTGATTACAGCAAAAAGCCAACATTGTAATCAAGATTAGGCTGAATCCAATAAATCTTAAGCTTTCCTTATGAATGATTAGTATATATATATATATATATATATAATATATATATATATATATATATATATATATATATATATATATATATATATTTATATAGAGGTTCCACGGGAAGGTACCAAACTAATGAGACTTGAGTCCAACCACATAAAGCATTGACACCACTCTCAACCCCAAACCTAAACCTTAAGACAATGAGTTTATGGGTCTTTATTTTTATACAGTATTCTACTTTCTCATTTGGATTCCTAACAATCTTTCGCTCAAAAGTGAGTCATTTCAACCACATTGGTATATTTCTCCTTTAATGGGGCACTCCCAAGACTACCCATTCTCGTAATATTGACATATTCCAAAAGTGTATAGTTTTTCCTTTCACTCTTAATAGTTTCAACACTCACAGATTAATGATTGTCGATATCAAAGCACGTACATCGAAAGAATCTGTGGTTCATAATAAATTCCCCAGCAACACTATGTTTCAACGTCTTCCAAAGTAACAACAGTGTTTTTTTTTTTCATAGTATTTTGGAATTGGAAGTGATAGTGAGTGAGATAGCATTATAAATTAGATGAATGGAAGAGAGCTAATAAAACAAATGGATTTGTTTGTGTTGTTTTTAATCAATTTTCTATTCAAAATATAAAAAATCAATGAAAATTCTTAAAAAACAAATATACTTTTGCATTTAAATAACTTCCATATAACATAGCTCCACAACCGTATATAATGTGGTTTTTTTTTTCTAATAAGTAAATTTTTTTAGTTGTATTAAAAAGTGATAACGAAATATTAATTGGATTACTTTCATTCAGTGGCCGAGCTTCATAGTTAAATAAATAGGAGGATTGGCCCTCCAATTATTTTTTACATAAACAAAAATTAGTATGCAAATAAAAATATTTTTTCAATTTTATTTTTATATATTTGACCCTTCAAATTTATATACACTTATAAAAAAAATTTGGCACTCCTAATATATTTTCTCAAGATTTGCCATTGGTTTCATTTGGATTTTGAAAAGTTTTTAAAAAACCTAAATCAAACCAATAGTCAAATGTGTCAGTTATTGTTAACAATAATGGTAATGTGAATCTAAATTAAAGAAATTTTTTACTATTTAATTTATGTATTTAATAGTATTATTAATAATAGAGATACTGTGTACTATTATTTATTGTTATTATTATTAAAAAATCTTTAAATTATTTATTTGTTGCAATTTTTAAATATTGAATTATTTATCGGTTCATTGAATTAAATATATGCTTTAAAGGTCAGCATTTACGAAATATTGATCCAAGAATATAAAAAACTCAAATGAATAAGTGAAATTTAGACTTTAAATTTAAGAAAGGTTTCTATCTATTTAAAGTAATATCTGGCCTTCAATATTTACCACAAAAAAAGGTTATTGTCCTTTCAATATTTAAAAGGCCACTTAACGTTTCATTAATAAGCTAAACCAAATTATCTCTAAAACTTTTGTCGTTTACACTGTTAAATTCTTTCAAATTTATCTTCAACATTAATTAGTCCGAAGACTTCACCTGTGAGTGAGGATAACAAGTGTTAGTGCTTCTCTAATCATTTTTATGCCATTTGTAATTTATATAAAAATATATTCATGGCGTTGACCTTTTTTCCTTTTTGACGTGGACAAGTAAAAACCTAAGTTGAAGCACTAAAATACCTGTAGCTAATAATGGTGGGAAATTATTTAGAACTTTTTATGTATTTTGATTTAAGTTAAATTTCAGAAAGTACATATTTTCACTTTTTTTATTCTAATAAATGTGTTATATTCAAGATACTTATAATTAAATAATAATATTTGTGATTTTGAACAACTTGAGCATAAAGCATTTGACTTTTCCTCAGAATGTAAATCAAATTATAAGTTCGATATTTGAAGGATTTTGAAATATTATGATTTTGAATATCTTCCCTACGAATTAAGATATTCCTAATGCAGAGAAACTAATTTGGAACAAAGTAAAAGAAAAAAACATAGGAAAATGTACTAATTAATTGAGACTTCACATAGTGACATTTATAATAAAAATTAATAAATTGCAATGAATTTCATTAAAAAATAATTGATATTATTTGTAATAATTGTCTTATTAAAAAGTAAATTTTTGATTTTGACTATGAAAATAATTTGTGGACAAAAAATAAGTTCAGATTTTCTACAAATTTTTCTTGTATTGTCTTCTACTAAGTATTAAAAATACATTGTGTTAATATTTTAAATATTTTTTTAATATATTTTAAAATGTCAAAATTAGTGGTAATTCATGCATTATGGAGGCACATTAGAAAAACAGTACAAAAAAATTCAATAGAAAATTCAAATTCACAAAAAATTTATTACTAAATCAATGATTATATCTATATAGTCAAAATGCAACTCTTTATATGTAAAAACATAATTTCACCGTTATGATTTATCTGTCACTTGATTCATCTGATTTCAAATTTAGAACACTTTATTGTCATTTGTAAATGGTTAAATATATATATATATATATATATATATATATATATATTTAACTGTGTAAACATGTCTAGTAATCTAATAATAATGTGATTAAATGCTTAGAGTTTTTATCTTTTAATCTCTCATCTCAAATTTTGTATTCATCTAACAGTTAATTAACTATTTATTCTTTATCAAACTTGATGGCCTCCTCACTTTAAACTTTTATACATTTTTCAAAGTCTTTAGACTCAAACATTGATCATTTTCATATCTAAATATCAAGACCTTTTGAATAATCATAATTAGTCAATCACTAAATCATGCTTCCAACACTACGGAAAAAAATCCGAGTTAACCCAAAAAATAACACTATCAAAATCATCATTAACCACTACAAGTAATTTTTGTTGGAAACAAACAATTGGTCATTTACTTTCGTTGAATACATGATAATAAACAAAAGTAAGAACATATATTTCACTTTTTTCATTAATAAAAAGGTAATTTCACTGTACCATACCTTTCTCCTTCTTTTTGACCAAGATCAAGGTTTTCAGCTGTACCCAAAAAAATAGAACAAAGTTTTTAACACTAAAACCTTGGATCATTCTTCTCTCTACACCAAATTTTCTCCCTTTAGTTCGTGCTTTGTTCGCTTTGTTTTATTCGAATCTCTCTCCCACTCACGCAGTTTCACAGACATTTCATAGTCACCGTTAAAGTTGCATTTTTTTAGTTCTATAATTAATTAAAAAGTCTAACACTACTTTTTTGTGTCAAATAATCATTTTTTTTTATAAATGATCTTTCCCGTATAACATTTTTTAACACAAAATGTTAGAAATAAATGTGAGTCTAAACTTCAAATTTTATATAGAAATAATAAGTTAAATATTTTATAAGAAAAAAAAACTCATCTAAAAAATAAATATATCAAGATTTTAGATTAACAATAAGGGTTAAATATGTTTTTGGTCCATCAAGTTTAAGTGAAATTTGGAATTAGTCCATCTTCAAAAATTTTGACCAATTTAGTCTTTCACTTCTGACCATGCATAAATTTAGTCATTTTAATTAAATTTTGTTAAGTTTATTTAACGTTTCAAGCGCATCTCATGATCGTTTGACACGTTTTCGTTTCAATGTTAACTCAAATATTAAATAAACTTAACAAAATTTGATAAGAATGACTACATTCACATATTTTTAAAAATGAATGACTAAATTGGTATAAAGTTTCGAAAATGGATTAATTCCAAAATTTATTGAAATTTGAAAGATAAAAAACATATTTAATCCTAAGATATAATATCGTATTTTACATAATTGAATCAAGTCACGTATATATAATTTTTCCGGAGAGAATTCTTCCACGTGAACAAACTCATATAAAAAAACCTTAATTAAAAGAATTCAGTGAGATGATACATTCAATTGTGACGACTAAGGTAGCATCTGGTCCATTCCGCACGCGCATATGCTTTTTGTTCTTCTACAAAATAATGTTCCCCTGTTCGTGCACTATAAGTGGTGAACCAATTTTCGGTAATGGAAAATTCCGTGCGTTAATTTAGTCACATAAATCGAACTCGTTGAAGGAAAGATCAAAAGGTTAAAATTTTAATTATGTTACAAAATTTTCTTTTATTTGAAAGTGTCTAATTATAGCCCAATGACTTAAATTCTTGGAGGTATGGGAACTAACTAATTATCTAAAACCTTGAAGTAATTAAAACCTTTAAGTAATAAATATAGATCTTCTTTTAGATAGACTCTGTCATTTTTAGTTAATGTAAGATTTAATGTAAGATTTGACGTAAGATTCAAGGATGTGTTGTTTCTTTCTCGAATTTGTTGGATCTATAATTGTATCAAGTATCTGATTTGCATATCAATTATGATCGGATCTAATAAGATCGAAAGAACTTGATTATTTCTATATTTGTATTTATAAGACTCTAATTATAAGATGATAAAATTTAGTTGTCAAAAAATAATAAAAAAAGAAATGATTTTAGTTATGAAATGTGTAACGTTGAAAAAGGGTGAATTAAAAAATAGGAAGAGAGCATAAAGATAGGAAGAAGAGTGCAGTTATTGGAGTTTGGGATTAAGACAATGATATAGGTTAACGGAAGCACCAATGTCGCATGCAAAGCCATTTGTTTCTGCTATCACACAGCTTATATAAACTCACTTCCTCTTCTCAACAACTTCATCAATCATCACTCTTCTCTCTTCTCTTTTCTCTTCACTCATACTTTCTCACTTTCTTCACTGCGCAACCATGGATGTTGAAGCTCCCGCCAGAGACCCCTCCAGATTCGATGATGATGGAAGAGTCAAAAGAACCGGTTCGTATATGTCTTCTGCTTTTGCTTCTCTCTCTTTTCTTCTTCATCATTTTCATCATTTTGTTCATTCAATCTGTTGCACTGAACGCATCTTCGTGTTCTTCATGGATGGATGCCATCTGAAACAGATGTTCCTATAATACGACAAAAACGTCAATTAAAAACCGTGTGTTTCACGTTTGGATCGATCTGAGGCCGCGTTTTTATCATTAATTACAACTTGTTTCTGTCATAAATATAGAAAACTACTTTCATGGACGTTTGTGAAGGGTGATTTCAGTGTCAGAAGATTTTCATTTATGTATATACTTGGATCGGTACACGCTATTTGAGATATTCCTTTAACCCGTGTTCATGCATGAGTGGGTGAGATTCTTAAAATTCATGATAATCTTGTCATGTAAGGGAATGTCACTTTTTGTGGTACTGATGATTCTGACAGTGAACATGTATAGACTGTTAACTGAGCAGAGAAAAAATGAGAGTGATGTGTAGTGTAATGGAATTCTCGGATCTAATCGAATCTTAATTCACACACTTTTTTTTTTCATTTATTTGATCTTAATTTTCTTTTCAGTTAGCCTCTCCTATCTCTCTGCTAAATCCCTGATTATTTGAATCTATCAAATTTTTGTTACCAAGTTTTCTCCTTCTTATAAGGACTCGGTATTCCTTCCGCATATTTCTCATCTCTTCTGTTGCTTCATCATTTCCCTATTTTCATGTATATATCCTTCTCAGAACAATTCTGTTTGCGTTCATCATCACTACGAGATTGATTAAAAAACAGGAACCAAAATTATTTAATTCATGATCGGAATATTGAAATTTTGGGCTGTGTTCTGCACTCAACCAACCTTCTTTTTGTTTTGACATGTAATGTAACACAAGTCTATGCTGATATTCACGAGAAACGAATTCACCTAGAAAAGACAAATAAAACATAATAGGAGTTGAATTGAATTTTACTTCTAGGAAACTGGTTGAACAAATAGAGTGTTATTTTATTTGGCTAGCTGGTCCAATCCAACGAGGCAACCAATCAAGTTTCTTACCAACCACGTGCAAAGTTTCATCCTTTATAGTTCAGACATCACATAGTGTGGAGATAAAGATGCTGATGCACTTTCAGCAAAAGCCAGAAAATCTTCTGGCCATTTTTTAACCCACCCTGTACAATCAAGACGTGTATTCTTCTGTGTTGCCCAAGTCATTCACTCCTTTTCCAGAAGGAAATGGACAAGTCCCACAATGTTCACGGGATATTTATACTGTATCTTTCTTATCCTGCATAAATTTTTCACGCGTCCCTTTTCCCCTTTTGAAATTGATGTTTTTTAGAATATTCATTCTGGAGTGAAAAGAACAGTAGTTTAGGTAATAACTTTCTTAATGAACAGTCTTCTAAGTCATGTATAAACAGTATGAAGTTGTGTTTCAGTTATTCTGTGTTTATTATATTCATTTGCTGACCGACCAACTTGTTTGAACGTTTTTAACTTATTACCGTGTTTGGATTGTCCAGTGAAACATTTTAGTCAAACAAACATTAAGCTGATTAAGTTATGTTTATATTTTGAGATGGAATAAGTTGACGTTTATAATAAACGATTTTTTTTTAGACACGTGAACTGAATCTCAAAATGGAGTCACGTGTTCGATTTTACCAAAAGTCGGAAAATTCGTCACCGAGTGTTACGTTCATCCAATTCAAAAAAGTTCGAGTGGTCGAAAGTGATTTTATCTATTGGGTGTTTCTTCCAATGTTCAAGCATAGGGAGTGTCCCTTAAAGTATTGATTTTTTAAAAGAAAATACATTCTTCAAGTAATATAAACGATACTGTTTCATTGTTTCACCTGACCAGAATAAGCTGAAAAAAAAAACTTACGTGGGTTGACATGGTTGGTTGCAGGGAACGTGTTCACTGCTACGACGCACATAGTGACGGTGGTGATCGGAGCAGGAGTGCTGGCTCTGGCATGGGCCATGGCCCAACTTGGATGGATTGCTGGGATATCTGTTATGATTGCATTTGCATGCATTTCCATGTGCACTTACTATTTCATAGCTGATTGCTACAGATTTCCTGACCCAGTCACTGGCAAGAGAAACTACACTTACATGCAAGCCGTCAATTCATACCTAGGTATCATAATCTACTTCCTTAATAACTCATGTGCACAAATTCTTTACTTGCCTATTACATGTTTGATGATTTTCATGTTGCCATTTGATGAATTAGGCGGAAAAATGCACGTGTTTTGTGGAGCGGTTCTGTATGCGAAGCTCGCTGGGGTTACAGTGGGCTACGCTATAACTAGTTCTATAAGCATGGTGTATGTTTTTGTTTTGTTTTATCACATTCTTCAACTACTTATTTCTATTAGTGCACATAATGATAGTGCTATGGTTGTGGCATGCAGGGCAATAAAGAAAGCCATTTGCTTTCACAAACATGGCCATGATGCTTATTGCAAGTTTTCAAATAATCCCTATATGGTTGGCTTCGGGGTCCTGCAAGTTTTATTGTCTCAAACCCCAAATTTCCATAAGTTAACGTGGCTTTCAACCATGGCTGCCGCTACCTCTTTTGGTTATGCTTTCATTGGAAGCGGGCTTTCTCTGGCAGTGGTGATTCAAGGTATTATAACATTCACCTATATTTTTCCAGAAGATTTTTGCTATATTAGTTTCAAGATTTTAGTTTTTATACCATATATTTCCAAAGAATGCCACTAGCTTATTAGACGTTTGCAACAATTTCTTTCTTGGAGATTTCCCCTGTATACAAGAGTGTTTTTTGCAACGATCCTCTGTATGATGCCACTAACATTCTTTCATAGTTTATCAGTATAGCAGTGTCCTAACAACTTACTATGGAAACATTTGGGGTTGTGAACAGGTAAAGGACAACCAACAAGTTTATTTGGAAAAAAAATAGGACCAGACCTAACGCAAGAAGAAAAAGTTTGGAAGGTTTTCAGTGCTTTGGGAAACATTGCACTTGCATCCTCTTTTGCTACAGTTATTTATGATATAATGGTAAGTGAGCAAGAAGACATTATAGAAGTAAGCTAATTATACTACGAAAATACTATATAGAAAGAAGCGATTTCATTAAATTTGATTACATGTGGATTTACATGCATGCATATTTTTTAGGACACATTGAAGTCATCTCCACCAGAAAACGTACAGATGAAAAGGGCCAATATATTAGGAATCTCAGCAATGACAATACTTTTCATCTCATGTGGTGGACTTGGGTATGCTGCTTTTGGAAATAACACACCTGGGAACATCCTCACTGGCTTTGGATTTTATGAGCCCTACTGGCTGGTCGCCCTTGGCAATGTTTTCATTGTACTCCATATGGTGGGAGCATATCAGGTTCGACCCTTTTATTTATTTATTTATCAAGTTTTCAATCTTTCTCTCTCTCTGTATGTGTAATATCTATTCTGCAGTGTGAGATATAACATTATGTGACACAGGTAATGGCTCAACCACTGTTTCGTGTAATTGAGATGGGAGCTAACATAGCGTGGCCTCATTCAGATTTCATTAACAAGGGCCACCCAATCAAAATGGGGTTCTTATCATGTGAAGTAAACTTTTTTAGGCTTATTTGGAGGACAGCATATGTGGTAATAGCCACAGTTCTTGCCATGGCCATGCCATTTTTCAATGAGTTTCTTGGCTTGCTTGGAGCAATTGGGTTCTGGCCTCTCATTGTTTTCTTCCCTATACAAATGCACATTGCGCAGAGACAGATCAAAACACAATCATTGAAGTGGTATGCTCTTCAGCTATTGAGCTTGATATGCTTCCTGGTTACAGCTGCTGCTGCAATTGCATCCATTCGTGGAATTAGCAAGAACATAAAAAAATACAAACTTTTTAAATATAAACAATAGAGACTTGCATTTGAGATGTGTGAAGATAGCTAGAGGTAGACAGAAAGAGAAAATTTATCTGAATAATGTGAAAATTATTTGTAAGCTGCATTAGTTCGACTTACTCTTCATGAGCAGCATTATTCCAATTATTAAAAAAACTCTCTTGGTTACATTAAATCTTTATTTAGTTATCTCTTCTGATTCATATTTTATCTACATTTGTTAATTCTTTATGTTGAGATGATAAGTGTGAAGGCTAATTGTCGAACTTCACAATTATCTAAGTCTGATCAATGTCGTGAAACACTAATGTCAGAAACCATTTTAGTATAAATGTAAAATTGTGGTTACCATTTATGAAAAAAACTAATCACATTTTCATTTAATTACACAATCTAATTTTAAAATTGGCAAAGTTATTGTATAAAATACTTATATGATTTTATACACTATCAGTGTATTTTTAATAACTTTATAATTGTGAGAAGTGTTACTTTCATTGTTTTGGTTATAAATTTATTTATTTTTTCATAGAACAAGACAAAAAATGTCAACATATTTTTTTGCTACACCACTACTATTAAAGTAATTATAGAATAGTTGGTGAAACATCTTATGAAGTGGTTTCTTTTTTCTAAAAAGCAAACTTCTTATAAATTGTTTTTTTATAAGGAATTATCTCATAAATTTGATAATCAATGTATTTAATGTCTTTAATCAAAATTCATGGTTTTAGCTTGTGAGGTTCCACTTTTAATTTGTAAATAAATCATAGATGAAGAAAAATATGAGAACTGCTATCACATCTTGAGACTACTGCAATGAAATTGAACAAATTTGGTTTTTCTGTTTCCCTTGGCTTCATAGTTCACACATGCTACAGATGACAGCTCATTTTTAGTTGAATGTGTGTACTATATAATCTTACAGTTGCAGAAAATAATAAAACATAAGTTTAAATCATGTACGACATACCAAACTCTAATAATTTTCAAATACGTCCATTGTCTATGATTGTACTAACATTGCAAAGCATGTTCCAGAGTGTGGTATGGGTCAGTTTCACTGAAATCTTTTCAAAAGATTGTTCTTGCTTCTAGAATCAGCCAATAAATTGTCTGCTCTGCTCCAAGTATTTTCCAGATTTTATCCACTGCTGAAATTGCTTGTAATCGTGTGCATATTACTATCATATTTTGTGATGTCTAATGTTTAGATGACTCTTCGAAAATCTGATTTTTTATTAAAAAATAGTATTCAATTGAGGTGATTTTATTTATTTTGATTTTAAAAACAATGATTGAAGCATCTTTCGAGAGAGATTTCCTAGGGATTACATCAACGTGATTGAGGTTTGTGGTGTTGTTTTTATTACATAAATAATCTGAGTTCAAAATTCATGTACCAATTTCTAATCCAAAATCTTAAAACAAGTTTATATAGATATTTCTTTTTTAATAATATTTAACTTTTTTTCATTTTTATCCCATATAAGATATATATTCACATTAAGATTCTCAACAAAGATAATAAATTTACGATTTTTTTATGTATATTATTTATCTATTGTTAATGTGAAACTATCAATTCCAAGTTTGAATGCTTAAGACTGTCATATCATTAATCTGAAGTAAATTACTCATATATGAAAGAGACGAGAAGGTACATGAGCACGCAGACATTAAAAGAAGAACACGAGTAATGTTATTAATATACAATCTAAGACAGTGAAAACCTATCTCAGAACAAAACTTAAAATCAATTTTATTCAATAAGTAAACATGTGTTAACAAAGATCACGTTTGATACGAAGAAAAATCGATTATGATGTTTACGGTGAAACCAAACACATTAGTCAAATTTTAGGTACATTTTCATGAACGTATATATGCTCGGCAAGAACGGTGGAAAATGGAGTTAAGTTAAGTTGCAAGAGGAGTAGGAGAAGTGACTCAACAAGTGCAATATAAGTTAACTGGGGCTTTCTTTTGCTTTAGCTACTTTCGGAAATAAGTTATTCTCCATTAAACATTAAAAGAACTTGCGTGTGCTTATGTGCATTGCTCTTGAAGAAAACATATCTACTTGTGTTAATTCCTGGGTTTATTTTCTTTCTCTATGTGAAGCACTTGTTCTGGTCTGTTACAAGTTGCAACTAAACAAATAAAGCAATTTAGCATCTTCTAAGAACTAAGACACAAATAATGAAGTGGGGTTTGGTTGATGGTTGGTAATATCAAACCAAATTGTCAAAATATAATAGTTGTGAGGTTGGTATGGTAAGATCAGATCAAATTGTTAGAAGAGTCTTTTACTAAGAGAAGTAAATTTAAAATGCAAACCCTCATTGACTTTTACTACTCTTATGACTGAAAATAAACTTATAATAGTACTTCCCACTTCTTATTTGTTTTCTTTAGGCTACATTAGATATCACAAGATGGAATGTTCAAATGTAAACTCAAGGAATATAAATCACACGTCGAGTTAAAATAAAAAAGCTGAATTAAGAAAGAAAACTCATACATTTACTGTCTTAAGATTTTAAGTTAGAAGTGACGTCAATATTTTGAGTTAGGTTCATATCTCGTTATTATTATCTCTCAATAATGAATCCATCCATTTGAAAGACTCATCAGAGTTATAACAGTTAAAATTGAGCTGGCTTTTGAAAGTTTGACCAAAAGAACACTATAGTTAACCCCTGCTAAGAAAAACGAACTACACTTAGAATATGTTCTAATGAAATGGGAACTTTCCTAACCACTTCTTGACATTTCCATTGTCACTAATTCAATTAGTTTCATGGTTGCCTCGTGAGAATTGACCACACGGGACGAGTCATGAGAAGATTTTGGTGCGAAAAGGAAGTCACAAATTTGAGTTTGATCCGAAATTTTTCATGATAAACAAGCTAATTATGCAGTCTTCTATTTGCGGAAATTCTTCTAAGTGGTTCCATTCCTAGCTGATCAAATTCAAGTTGGGGGAATCAGATCACAGACACATGATGTGGTATTAATTTCCTTATCTTTTTTCCTCCATATTCCAAACTGAAAATATGAATTCTTCACGTAAGAAGATCATGAACCAATAATGCTAACAGGTTACATTTGGGCAAAATCAAATAGTGCGTAAGTTAAATTATTGAATTAATATGCAAAACCAGTAGCAGATGTGCCAAACAAACGAAAGATGACAAAACAGATAACGTGTGGAAAAAAAAAAGATAAAATGCTCTTCGAATGTGAAAGTTGTTCCTACCTTTAGCGCATGTTTCATTGGCACTGACTGTGTTAGCAAAGACAAATAACATATTCTGTTTCGCAGGCAAAGTTAATGATTCTACAATGTGTGTACTACACTACAAGACTCTAATGAAAGTACTTGAAAGAGCTCATATGGTGGTGTAGTGTATGTTATGTTATCTACATTTTGGTCAAATTCTGCTGTGTGTAAAAGGCTTTTGAAGGGTGCAATACAAAATACAAGAATTTCAGTGGCGTGTTAGGATGAAAAGGAGGTTAAATAATAGTCATGAGTTATTTCCCATAAACATTGTGCAATCTTATTTTGGAAGTGATCATAGTAATTGGAAAGGAATTAATTCAACCCAAATGTATGTTGCAGCTGTGGAGAATGGTTTTCTAAAAGTGCTGGACAAAGGGTGATGCACAAAGAAGCAAGTGGCATTGTGAATCTTTTTGGTGAAATGGAAGCATTTGGATGTGCTTTTGGAATCTAGTTAGGAATTGAGGCTTTTGGGTTTGTTGATCTCACAAAGGTTATCTAAATTTCCTTATGTATGCAAGTGTTTTAACTTAGATTCCTTTGTTTCTGTGTGTCTTCTTGTACCAACTGTTTCTATACTCCATACAAGAATAAAAAGGGGTGTCTGACTTAATTTTTAATTTATAAGATGCTAAATTCTCTTGTACTTACGTATGTTGTCGTATCTTGAATACATATTATTGGAAAGAAAAATGGTGGTTTGTGGTACAAAGTATATGAAGGTAGCGTGCTTCAGTCTAGTAACATAAAGATATTCACTTCAGCACTGTTGACTAGCTTTCTCTTTTCTTTCATCCATGCTTTTGTGGCCCAATTCCCCTTTAGAGGCTCAAGAAACCAATGAAACAATTTAAACCTAATCAATTTCCCAGAGAATAAATGTTGATGGTAGAAAATGGAACCAAAACAAGAAAAAAAAAAGAGAAAAGAAAAAAAATGATGACATGTCCTTTCAATTGTGTAGTTTTAACTAACCAAAGATATCCACTGAAAAAAATCCAACAAATGCCACACAATATCTTAATCAGTCGTGTTTGAACGAAACTCTAACCTAGCCAAACATCACTTTCATCTTGCTTCCATCATTTTCAGCATCGCCCGTGTAATTAAAGTTCATTGCTAGTGCTTATATTATTTTTCCCGTGATTATTTTCAATATATAATAAACTCAATTCACACATTACACAACACATCAAACACATAAGAGAGTGAAGAGAGACAGAACAAAACCTGAAGCTCCTCATGTTCGAATTTTGATGGTCGCATTTTCCCGGCAAAATCCCTAACTGAAACTGCGAAATGTCCAAAGTGCCCCTCTTCATTTTCTTTCGTTTGTTTCTGACATTCAGCGTCGCTGTACCCTCTCGGGTAATTTCAGAAACTGAACAAACAATCCTACTCACTCTCAAACGTGAACTGGGAGACCCACCGTCGCTCCGATCATGGAAACCGTCGCCGTCTGCGCCGTGCGACTGGACGGAGATTGGCTGCAGCGGCAGCGGCGGTGCCGTCACGAAGCTAGTCCTCGCCAGCAAAGGCATCACCACCACCAAGAGCCTCCCTTCCACAATATGCAACCTCAAACACCTACTCGAGCTTAACCTCTTCAACAACTCCATTGCCGGCGAGTTTCCGACAACCTTGTACGAATGCTCCAACCTCCGGTACCTCAACCTGTCGCAGAACTACCTCTCCGGAGCGATCCCCGCCGACGTGGACCGCCTCAAAAACCTTACTTTTCTCGACCTCACAGCCAACTCCTTCTCCGGAGAGATCCCGGCGGCGATCGGGAACCTGCGGGAACTGCAAACGCTGCATCTTTCCGCAAACAACTTCGAGGGAACTGTCCCCAAGGAAATCGGAAACTTGTCGAACCTCGAATTCTTAGGTTTGGCTTATAATCTCAAACTCGCGCCGTGGGAGTTCCCGTTGGAGTTTAGGAAATTAAGAAAATTGAAGTCTTTGTATATGCCGCAGTGTAACTTGATCGGAGAGATTCCAGAATATTTCGGGGATATTTTCACGAACCTCGAACGGTTGGATTTGGGGAAGAACAAGTTATCGGGGAGCATTCCGAGGAATTTGTTCTCGCTGAGGAAGTTGGGGTTCTTGTACCTGTTCAGTAACAGATTGTCGGGTGTGATTCCTAGTGCTACGATGCAGTGTTTGGAATTAATCGACCTTGATTTCGCGAAGAATAATTTGACGGGTTCCATACCCCCAGAGTTTGGAAAGTTAAAGAACTTGAGTACCTTGCACTTGTATGAGAATCACTTGTTCGGTGAGATTCCCGTAAGTTTAAGCCAAATTCCTAGTCTTATCTATTTCAGGGTTTTCAGCAATAACTTGAGTGGAACACTGCCTCCAGAACTAGGCTTGCATTCAAAGCTCACAGTGTTTGAGGTTTCTGAGAACCAACTCAGCGGTGGGTTGCCGGAACATTTATGTGCAGGTGGTGCCCTTATTGGTGTGGTTGCATTCTCCAACAATTTTAGTGGGATTTTGCCTGAGTGGATTGGGAATTGTCCTTCTCTCGCCACGGTTCAGCTTTATAATAACAAGTTTTCGGGTGAGATTCCTTTGGGTTTGTGGACTATGAATAACCTTTCATCGTTGATTTTGAGCAACAACTCCTTTTCTGGGCCTCTTCCGAGTCAAGTGTTTTGGAATATGACGAGGATTGAGATCGCCAACAACAACTTCTCAGGGGGGATATCCGTTGGGATTACTTCAGCCAAAAATCTTATGTTTCTTGATGCCAGAAACAACATGCTTTCGGGTGAAATTCCAAGGGAATTGACTCAACTTTCTCAGCTTACTGCTCTCATGCTGGATGGTAACCAACTTTCGGGTGCGCTTCCATCTGAGATTATTTCATGGCAATCACTGAACATTTTGACACTATCACGAAACAAACTTTCTGGTGAGATTCCCACAGCTATTACTGCTCTTCCCCGCCTGGCTTACCTGGACTTGTGTCAAAATTCCATATCAGGTGAAATACCTCCTCAGTTTGATAGGTTGCGGTTTGTTTTCCTCAACTTGTCCTCCAACCAGCTATCTGGGAAAATCCCTGATGAGTTCAACAACCTCGCATTTGAAAACAGTTTCTTGAACAATCCTCTTCTATGCGCTTACAATCCAAACGTCCACCTTGACAACTGCTTCGCCAAAACCGTGTCAGCGGCGCCACAGTCGAGCAATTCGTCTTCGAAATCACTGGCCCTGGTTCTGGCCGCCACCGCCGTTGTGCTAGTGGCAATAGCTTCCTTGGTATTCTATACGTTGAAAACGCAATGGGGCAAAAAGCACTGCGGGCAAAAGAATAAGGTTGCGACGTGGAGGCTGACTTCATTCCAGAGGGTTGATCTCACGGAAATAAACTTCCTCTCGAGTTTGACGGACAATAACCTGATAGGAAGTGGAGGGTTTGGGAAAGTTTACCGAATTGCTTCAAATCGTCCAGGTGAGTATGTTGCGGTGAAGCAGATCTGGAATCGCGAGGATGTGGATGACAAGTTGGAGAAAGAGTTCCAGGCTGAGGTTGAGATCCTGGGCAACATTCGGCACTCGAATATAGTGAAGCTTTTGTGCTGCTATGCAAGTGAGAACTCCAAACTTCTTGTTTATGAATACATGGAAAATCAGAGCCTGGACAAATGGCTTCATGCAGAGGAAAAAAAATCGCCTCCTGGGTTGAGTTGGCCAACGAGGTTGAATATTGCCATTGGGGCTGCACAAGGTCTGTGTTACATGCACCATGAATGCTCACCACCCGTCATCCACCGAGATGTCAAATCTAGCAATATACTGTTGGACTCGGAGTTCAGAGCTAAAATAGCAGATTTTGGGCTCGCCAAGATGTTGGCAAAGCCCGGTGAACTAAACACCATGTCTGCTCTAGCAGGCTCTTTTGGCTACATTCCACCAGGTAAATGATGCTAAATTGCCATCTACACAAGTTTTTATATTGATACTGAAGTAAGCTGATCTGATAATGTGTTTCACTTGCATTGCAGAATATGCTTATTCAACTAAGATTAACGAGAAAGTTGATGTTTATAGCTTTGGTGTTGTGCTCTTAGAGCTTGTTACGGGAAGGAAGCCTAATATAAGCGGCGAGCGTGAATGCAGCTTAGTCGAATGGGCGTGGGAGCATTTTAATGAAGCCAAGAGCCTTACTGATGCATTCGATGAGGATATCAAAGAACCACGTTATGCGGAAGAGATGGCTAATGTCTTCAAATTGGGCCTCCTTTGCACAGCCTCCTTGCCCTCAACTAGACCTTCCACGAAGGAGATTTTGCAAGTGCTTCGGTGTTGTCATTCAGGTTCTACACGTAGAAGAATGGGAAATGAGTTTGATATCGCTCCTCTACTTGGTGACACAAGGTACGTTTGCAGTTACAAGGAGAGTAATGCTGCAACCAATAACTCATCTTGAGCTACATTTCTAGTTGTAAGCAAAAATTAAGAAAGCTGTTTGTACGGCATGTAAAGATAGTATTATGCACGAATGTAAATTACTACCGCTTTCTCATAAAAGAGTATTATTTTGAAAAGAATAGTATACTACCACGTATGTTTTTTTTCATACCAATAATAACTACAACGTATGAGATGAATGAGAGACAGAGGTAGACGAGATAACAAACAAAATGAAGAGTTCCAAAAATACAGTGACCTAGTGTTTCGCTGCGATGGAAATGCAAAGTTTAGATATGATTAACGTGTAAGCACCACAATTCGTTAACTAGGTTTTACCCGTAACAGGTTTACATACGATTGTCTCAACTCAAGTGATCAGCGCGAAATTCAGAATAATCCTGCTTCATTGGGCTTTTCACTCGAGGCAAAATGAATATCAAGCAAATTAAGTAGCACAAACATAAATGAAAGCCATGTAAGAACACTAATGAAAGAAACTATTTTCACAAGATAAAGTGTTCACTAAATTGAAAGAGCAACGAAACCCAATAAACAGAAGGAACCTCCCACCGAAACTTCCGAAGAAAGGATAAACAAGGAAGACTACCCCATTCTGCCGCCAATATATTTGTTTTACCACATTCTCTTCTAAATTAACCCTAGCCGAAGTAGCCATTTTTTACATTTACATAATGTATCGATCACATCTACGTCACAAGCAAAATACAAGATTCCCACTCCTTTAAAATCCAAGTAGATATGTTAAGGTTTATGAGACAATTCAGAGCTCTGAAGATGAGATGAGCGCATGTTTTCACACAACAGGACGAGACCACAATTTAAGCGTGTCTCCGTCATGCTGTTCATCTATGTACACAAACGATCATCGCAATGCCATATACCCCAAAACCAATCTCTTTCACTGCCATCATTTGTTGTATTTTTTTTCTCACTGTTCTATTACAGCCTTAGTCCCGCTCACAGGATCTCAGCACAGCAACAGCCACCAATAATGCACCGGGTAGCAGAGTGACAGCAATTTCAGCCCTTAACCCTCCCAAAACATCATGTGATTCAGTCCAAACTCGTCCACCTACAAAACCAAAAGCAAAGAGCATTGTAAAGACAATCTTAAAAGAGTTGAAAAACATGTTTTTCAAAAGTTTCGCAGAGATTCTGACCTAGCCCATCTTCAATTTTACAACACTTCTGAGTCTGAAATCTGGCTATACACAATATAGAAAATAGAAAGAATAATAACAATTAGGGAAAAATATATTAAACAAAATAATTTAAAATGAAACAATAGGAAGGTCTGGTCTCTGAGTCTCTCTATACACAAAACAAGTTAGGTTCTTAAGCACAGTTACTGGAAACATAGCACGTATAGTGGTGCAGGACCTGCGACCACACATTCACCAGTCAGAAAACTAAGAAATTAAATTACCATGGAAATTGACAGTCAAATTATCTTGAAAGAAACAAGAAAATATACGACATTAAAACACTTGCTCATAGAATAAGACCCAAAAAGAGGGGAAGAGAAAAGGGGGAGGACATACTCTAAATTTGGCTATAAATATGCAAACAAAGCTTAAAATCAAACAAAAGACAATAAAATCAGACCAAAAAACAAAACAAGATTAGATTCCTTATTCTGAAAACTCATGAAATATAAACTTTTGGTAACTTCCATGAAGGCAGAAAGCGAAGGATGAGGTGAACTGAATAGTATCATTGTAAGATCAGATAGGCCTCTATTACCGAGAAAACAAATAGGTTAGAAAATTCAAAACCTTATATTCTTGAGCCCTGATATTTTGAAATACTCTATTTCCAAGAAAACACCCACTCTCTTCAGAACTGATCTGGATCAGCCACACAAACATCACCCTGCACAGATCCCTGACTCACTATCTCCCAGACTTCCAGTTTTTTCACTGCCATCCACAATAGTTCCTAATCCAAAAAGTCCTCAAACGAAATAACTCACCTCGCAACTGAGGTTCTGGGAGCTGGCATTTGGTACATAATCTGAGCATTCATCCCTTGTGATGAAATTACATGCTTTGTCTAGTTGCTGATCCATATCGACAACACCCGCTTTACAGTTTGAAAAATGGTTAGTAGATTCACTTTCTTCACTTTCCAGGCAATCTAAAGTCAGATCCTGAGCTTTGTCCCCATCGACAACTCCATTCTGAAACGCATCACCAACGTCTAATTAAGGAAGTTCACATGAACCAAACAACTTCCAAAGGTTCCACCACTGATTCAGCAGCTTACCTCATTAGGAACTTCTACACTCCTCGTTTTCAACATATCATGTGTGGTGTCAACAAAGCCTGGTTCACTAATCTGCATGTCAGCTACCACAGAGCTTAGTCCACTTCCTGGGAGCACATCAGATGACTTAATTTCACAATTGCTGTTAGCATACTTGGTTGTTGAACCAGCTACCCAAACCCCTTCCATACTATCAATACTCATTTGAGCTGAACCACCTGATTTACTAGTACAACTTTCAGGAGAAACACATTCTAACCTCTGTGGGCTAATGGATGCCCGTTTATCTGGTTTGTCTGGCTTCTTTTCCACCATTTCAGGGTAACTTTTCCTCTTGGTGCATCTTTCAGATGGCCCAGATCCAGAGTAGCACTTTGTGGCATCATCACCTGTTTTTTCAGTTGGATGGCTTATGTGTCTTGGCATTCTAGTGCGTTTGTAACCATCAGGAAAAACAAATGCAGGAAGTTGCTTTCGACGAACATGAGAAACAAAAATTTCCATTCCAGGCTTCCAGTAGATATACATATTTATTTCTTGTCTGAATTCATCAACGGTTCCACGTATATCAAATTGCTGCCCCTCTTGACCTCTTACTCCCTCTTTCCTTTGCAAGCCCATGAAAAATGCAGAATGTGCACATGGTTTGGATGTGTCTATATACTCATGTGGGTAAGGATGGCACTGCAGCATTCCATTTGTATCTCGCTCTATCTACTCAAAAAATTGAAAACCATATTGTCAATGTTTAACACATGGAAAGGAAAGAATATACATAAATTTTCAACAATTAAATATTTTCAATGAATAAAAAAATAGAATTGGATTAATCCCAGGTTCAAGAAAGCTTGTACGGACCAAACCATGACAAACCTATACTTCAGAGAAAAGAATTTACAAATTGTTCAGAGATTAAATTTTTTTCAACGAAGAACAGAATTCAATTAAACCCAATACAGGGAAGTCTTGCATTGTACTAAACTATGACAAGACTGTACCTTAAGGGTAAGCAGCCTCAATCGAGATTCTACCCAGCCCTTCCATGCTAGTAAATCATCAGTGTCCGATGCAACTATGTCCACTTGTAAATAGTTTTTGTATGCCTCAAAAAAGACATAAGGCTGAAAAAGTGCGCTCCACTGGGCTTTATTGAGGTCAATTTCCTAACAGTAGAAGTATCAATCAAATAAAGACAGTCACAAATTAAATACGCCAAGAAATAATAGACTTATCTTACATCACAAATCTTATTGCCATAGCGGAACTGTTCCATCATGACACGAAGAGTGCTTGCTGAGACATTGTAACTTGAATTCATGCAAGGGTATGCAGGAGTAATTATTGGCATAGTGTGAAATCTATCTCGGGGATTTCTACGAGGATCCCATATAGGGAATCCCAGTTCATTCTCTTCTATAGAGCATAGCATTACAGGGTTTGGCCACCGCCACTGTGTATAGACCCTGAAGAACCGGGAAACCAACATACTAGGTATTGCATTAGGGTAAAGTTGGCATATTCGAGCAACTAAAATAGCCCAATTTACACCACCAAGGAATCCAGTAACCTAAGTACACCAAAAAACAGTATTCAAAATCATTATAAAAGATAATATCATTGGTGTAGAAATAAAAAATAAAATAAAACCAAAGAATGTAGGTGCGGCTCTTACATTTGAATAAACACCACGCCTTTTAGCCCAAAACTTCAAGCATCTCAGTGTAGTTCGAAAGTGCTATCATTATCAAGGGTTAATGGACTATCAAATTAATAACATGAACAACCATTAAATATAATATATCTCATTTAATCAAACAAAAGAACGTATATATTAACCTCAATATTTGGAACAAGTTTAAGAATTTGATCTGCCACACGGCAGCCATTAAGACTTCGAACAGTTGGTTCATCAACATCATACAGCACTGAACCATGAGAGATATCTAGGTCCTGTAGATAAGTATGTTAGAAAACCTTATCAAAAGGCAAGTTTAAATAAACTAGATTCTAAGGTGGAAGACTGAGAAAGTACAATGGAAAGAAACATGTTTTTTGTGTTTTCTTTCCTTCCTATTTGCTTTCCACACAAAATGGATACATGGTGACAGGTTATAAATACAATACCATTTGCCAACCTAAATGAATATAATGTATCAAAGTCAATAAACCACATAAATAAATTTAGATCAACAATAAAAAATTGCATTCAGCAAAACTAATTTAATATCTTCATACTAATTTAATGTCTTCCTCTCAAATCAAATAACAAAAACATCTACCCCTAAAGAATTGCTATAGTGCTCCATGGAACATCGGTAAAAAGACAAAGATCCTACCTCCAAAACCAAACATGATAAAAACACAAAAAGAAAGATAAATAACAAAGAGATAACAGTACTTATATACGACACGTGATTGGTTTAAATTGTAAAAGATTTATGAAGGACAGTGTGCTTAAGTGAGGGAAGTCTTTAGATTCTCAACCTACGAGAATGCAGTTTTAATAAAATTGTCCCCCACGAAAGTGTGCACTCAGAAGATACAAAGACCCTGATGAATAAATAACCAAACTTACTTCTGGCACAACCAAAAGTGATATACTTGCATACAGCAAATCTATAGATATTCCCTGGAATTTGAATTTCATTACTGGAACATGTGCATCAGGAACCGGTTGTAGTTCAGAAACTTCTTCCATTTCAGCCAGAATGTTATGCAAAATGATGAAGAAATCTTCCTGCAAAAGAGATAAATTGGCTAAAATATAACCAATGTCAGGGATTTTACTAAATTGAGGAGAAATAATCAGCAGAAGTGTGTCACCTCTCGGTTCACATAAGAAGGACCAATGCACAGAGTGTCAATGTCAACTCCAGGTCCATGAACCTGAAAATTATTGAAATATTAATATTGTTACAAACAAAAGGCTTAGATAATTGAAACTTCAATAACAATAAATGCATTTCTGCTAATAAAATTATTTCTCCTTCAAATCTTTTCTACTTGAAGATTTAATTTCCTTCTTCAACTGACAACTCGAGAATTGCTAATTTTCACTAATGTAAAAACCCCCACAATCCAAACAAGCATGAAAATTTTCCAATGGCATACGCACCCCTAGTCGGTAAGAACCAAAAGTGAAAATGACTGCGTTTGCATCCTCCACCATCTGATCTGTGTAGCCACGTTGGCGCGTCAACTGCTTCACCCAGGTTTTCACAATCTACATTGCAAGCTAAGTTGGTCATTACAAAAATCAAATCCAAAAGGACAGTGAAAAACCTCAATCACAACAAGAAAGGGCACCATGCGAAAGCCCTGATGAACCCTAGACAAGCATAAAGGTTCCAATTCAAATCATGTTCCTCACCATGAAACAAGTTCCACAACAATACTCCTATAAAACTTAGAGGAACATCGTTCACACAAATTGAACAGGTGAATAAACAGAACACCACCGCAGTAATCAACACGCTCAAATAACAACAAAAAGCGAGATCGAAGAGACAGTTAACCTGATCGAGGCGGTGAAGAACCTCCTTCCTCGCGGCGGACTCATCATTGCTCTCGTAGAGCCCCGAATCGAGCAAGAACTGATGCAAAAGAAAACAAATTTGAGGTTTAGGTTTCACACGTAAGCAATAATGCGAAGGCGCGGAGCCCTAAACAATCAGAGATAAGACGAATCACAAAGTTATTACCTTCTCCAATTCGTTGTTACGGTTGAGATCAGCGTCGGTGGGACCCGCGAGAGAGAGAGGCTTGGTGAAACCGTACTTGTTGGCTGGTTCCTGTTGAGGCGGCGTGGAGGCACCGCTTGGACTATCGGAAACCGCCATTTGGAAGAGCGAAACGCACTACGTAGCTCCTTCACAGAGTATCGCTCAAATCGCTGGCATCTGATTGTTCCAGTTCAGAGATGCCCCTGATTCGAACGAGGAATAGGACGGTTTCGGATTTGGGGTTTGGGTTGGGTGGGTTAAGGGAGCGTTTGGTGTTGATGCGCAATCGCGAATGGAACTTTAAAAACTGATTTTTATTACGCGGACCGGACTTGTGTTGTGTTAACGTCGTTGTATCCACTCGGAACGTTCCACCTGTATTTCTTTTTTTTTTTCTTTTTGTTTTAAATTCTACTCTCGCCTCAAATGCCAAATAAAGTTTGAGATTTTTATTTTTGCTGCGAGAGAGACAATAATTCTGTCTTCTTCAAGACTAGAACTTTCAGTTTTGTATCTCTTATCCATTGTGTTGCTTTCTAGATCGTTTCTTTTCTTGCATATTTGTCCTCAAAAACATCTTTTACACCACTCAAAAACTTTAGAAGCTAAATACTGTATATTACAAATATATGCGTATATTGATATAAATAAATCAAGTAATTATAAATTTATCATAAAATAACTTATGTAATTAAGTAAAGTAAAACATATTATATTATATATTATCCTTAATTATGTTATATTATATATTATCCTTAACTATGTTTTAAATCTAGACAAATTTTGAAATTTTTCAGTTGAGTTTATAATAAATTTTGGTGGTCAATTAATAAATTTAATTTTTTCAATTAAATTGTTGTTATTAATTTTTTCTCTTAACTTTGTGATGTGATTATTAGGGGTTCACGTGTTATTATCTTATCATCTCATTTTACTTCGTTGTCGTCACATGTTATTTTTTATAATTTTAATATTTTAAAATTTTATAATTTACGATTTATAGTTCATAATTTATAATTTATAATTTTATGTTAGTATTTTAATTCAAATTTGTAGAATTATAAAATTATAATTTTGTATATTTTTAATTTTTATTTAAATAATAAAATCATAATTTTATAATTATATGATTTTAAATTGAAATAATAAAATTATAATTTACGAAGATTTTTTAGACCTATTAAAGCTATGATTGGTATAATTATTGATATTTGGGTTAAATATGTTTTTAGTCCCTCAAGTTTAAGTGAATTTTGGAATTAGTCCCTCTTCTAAACTTTATACTAATTTTTAGTCCTTCATTTTTAGAAATGCGTGAATTTAGTCTTTCTTACCAAATTTTGTTAAGCTTATTTGACATTTTAAACGTATTTTATGATTATATTTTAGTTAACATTGAAGCGAAAATGTGTCAAACAGTGTAAACAATTCAAATACTATTATGAAATGCGCTGAAAAAGTCAGATAAACTTAATAAAATTTGGGTTAAAATGATTAAATTCATGTATTTTTAAAGATGAATGACTAAATTGGTCAAAAGTTTTGACGGGGGACTAATTCCAAATTTCACTGAAACTTGAATGACCAAAAACATATTTAACCCTTATAGATTTTGTCCCCCGATTTTTTGAGTTTGTTCAATTTGATCCTTGAATTATTTTTTAAAGTTGAAAGTTGATCAATTTAGTACCTCTCATTATACTCTAGTTCACTTCGTTTGTATAGTAGTGAATTGTCACTGTGCAACAAATTAAATAACTAATCTTAATACTATATTGAATACACATGATCAAGGAAACATCAAAGAGAGACTAAAATGATGTTAACTACACCCAACAAACAAACCAACACAATTAACAACTTCACTCACATTTCTATTGTATAGTGACAGCTCACCAGTGTATAAACGACGTTAATTGAAATATAATGGGAGGTACTAAATTGAACCACTTTAAAAAATAAGGATATAAAATTGTATCTTCCAAAAACTCAAGGACCAAATTGAACATTTAAAAAATTCGGGAACCAAATTGACCAACTCAAAAAATTGAGGGACCAAATCAATAATTATACCCTCGATAAATCTTTATAGAAAGCAAAATTAATAAGGTAAAATGAAGTAACAAATTTATGCACTTAAATTTTATATCTTAAGGAGAAACTCAATGCATTTTTTTCTTGTTTTATTCTTCCATAAGTACATATATAGAAGTTTATCATTAGTTTAAATAAAAATAAATGTGACTACTAAGTTTTTTCATAGTTTAGGATAAATTGAAATATGGTTATCTGGAAATTATAAAGATTTTATCGGTTGAATCAATACAATGGGTGAATTAAGACAAGGGGTTTGGTAGTTTTTAACAAAAATCAAGGTGATTTATAGTATAAAGCATTAGAAAATATCTAAGTTGCATGTATGTTGCGTGGAAACACCTCATGGCAATTGAATTGATGTCATGTGGTATAAGTATCACTTATTAAAAAAACTATCTTAATTACGAACTAATTATTTTGAGTTCACAAGTGCACAGTAACATCTAATTCAATTGGCCCACAAAAAGGAACATTTGTGTAGGTGTTGTAAGGGCTTTGCGTTCCTTCGTGAAGAGACATTAAAGCAAGCAATGTATTAGATGTTAAAAATCTCCAACAAAAAATTTAAATTTTAGGCTTGCAATGTGTAAGATTAACATTTTTGTCTCCAACCCATACCAGTAACGTGTTACTGTAATAGTGTAAGATCAACATTTTTGTCTTCAATTAGCTTAGATTGTGACATTTTAGATTTTTTTAATTTTTAAGATTATTAGCATTTTTTCCCGTTTTGTTCTTATTCATTCTCCTGATTTGATATTGTAGTCGTTATCTTCCACATGAATATGCAATCTAAAATCAAGTGACTAGAAAATCAATTGTTCATAGCTTTGGAGCTCTATAATTAGTGGGATGCTTGACACAAATAGATGTTTACCTGATGAAGAGCAATCTTCTCACAAGGTTAAGGAATAATGACCTTCCTTTTTGAAAATATTGACAAGGCACCCACACCTTCATACACACACACTCAAAATCACACACACGCAATCACACGCACCCACACACACACACTCAAAATCACACACACGCAATCACACGCACCCACGCAAACATTCATCCATATATACATTCACAGCCACAATCACACTATCAATTTAAAAATATTAATAACTTGTGTTATAATACAAATATTAAAAATGCAGACACACCTGTGAAACAACACATGTGTTTCCACCGGTGTGTTATGTGGCAAATTATAATTTATGAATATTTCTTAGACCTACTAAAATTTTGATGTGTAAATACATGATAAGCTCCTTTTAGAAAAACAAAATTATGAACGTAAAATGAATTGAGTTTCTTTGAGGACCTAACGAGTATGAATTAATAATAAATTTTGTTGTGTCTTGGTAATGAAAAAAATGAATACAAATCTAGAGATTTTATTTGGTAAGAAATATGATTATAAATAACATTAAACCCTTATTTTTTTTTTCCCAAGTCCTACAAGGAATGTAATACACAATAAAAAATTCCTAAAATATTAACACACCAATTCATCCGGCACTAAGAAAACTCCCTTTTTTAGAAGACTTGCAAATCCACTGTCAAGTTCAATAATAAGCCTTTTGAGAAATTTTATGTAAAAATAAATAATTAAAACACGAAAACAAGACTTAACAAAATAATATTATAATGACCAAGTAACAAAAACTTCCAATAAGAAAAAAATAAGAAAGTTCCTATCATTATTTATCAAATGATTGGGTTTGTAACCATAACTCATAAACTTATATTTAAAAGATGCAGAAACACATGTATAACAACACCTATGTTTTTGCTGACATGTATAAATAACTTATATTAAAATAATTTTATAATCAAATAAACAAATTCAATTAAAGTGAAATAAAATAAAATGAAAACTTGTATTTTTTTATTTTAACAGTACATAAGTATAAATAATAAATTAAATTAAATTAATGAATTTTAAATATTTTTAATGTTTTATTTTAAAATGAAATCATTGAAAAATTACTTATTAAAGATATTAATATTTAATTAGATTTATTTTATTACATCAATCATATTTATTACAAACTTTCATCACAATCTTCATCCTCTTCTTTTATTTTCAACAGCATAACTTTTCACTTTTTTCTTCTTTATTTGTTCTTTTTCTATTTCCTCAAATCCAGTTTTTAATTCAAAATCAGGTTTAAATAACTTTTTCTAACACACTCGTGCAAAGCAAGGAAATACCGCTTCTACAAGTAAAAAAGAAGTCCAAAACAGAGGTCGTACAACTTATTTTTGCTCTTAAATTGAACAGTAACCGGTAAAACTGCGCCACCAGTTTTCTGCGACCACCGCATCTTGGTAAAACCGAGTCTTTAGATTCCAGAAAACACTTTTCGCGCACTCTCAGCTATACACTACTATCAGATTCGATCTTGATCGTCCATCTCCACCACATCACGATAATGGCACACACGGACGGTTCAGATTCATCCTGACCTGTCAGGACTTAGATTCTCATTGAAACTAAATAAATCCGCGCACAACCAAGTTCAGTGTTCTTTCTCTTCTCACACTCATTCCACCCCTTTCTGCTTCGTCGTTCACCCACTCTGTAGTCCAAAAGCAAAATCTGCAAAAAAGAAAGAAAAAGACAGATAAAACAAAGATTCCGAAGGGAAGAACAATGGCGTCCAGCGATTCCGATTCGCAGTCGAAGATCGTCCATGGCGACGCTGGTTACATTCTCGAAGACGTTCCTCATTTCACCGACTACATTCTAAATCTTCATGTATCTCTCTCTCTCTCTCTCTCTAGGATTTACTCGATTATATTTGCGAACTGCGTCATGTTGACGCATTAACTCGCCGCTTGCTTGTGTAATACTTTTTTCTTTCTGCAGACGTATCCGAATCCGCTTCGGTCCAATCCTGCTTACTCGGTTGTCAAGTAAGTGAATCGCTTTGCCTCGTGCTGTGATTGTGATCTGAGAATGGAATGTGCTCTGTTCGAAACGTTGATTCTCTATTTTTTTTTTTTTTGCATCTGTTCAGGCAGTATTTCGTGCATATGGACGACACTGTGCCTCAGAAGGTTCTATCTGTTTTTATCTGCGATGACATTTATTTCTCCATTTCATCCATCTTAAACACTTCTGCTATGTATTATTTTGCGTTGCCTGGCCTGTTAAGTATCAACAACGACTATGCGATTGAATTAATGTGTTATCTCTTTGTTCGATGATTTGCGGAACAGGAAACTCTTTACATCGGTTACTGATACTTGATCAATTACCATTAATGGAAACACTGAACTGAACCTCTTTTTTTTTTTTTTTTCAAAACGGTGAAGATGGAAAATAAAGGGAACCGTGGATTTATTTCTCGTACATCAGCATTAACAAGAAGCATTGCTGTTTTTGCTTTTATTTGGCCTTTTTAATAGGTTGTTGTTCACAAGGATGGTCCAAGAGGTGTACATTTTAGACGTGCAGGCCCTCGACAAAAGGTAATCTTCCTTGATTGTTTGCATATATTAAGAACATTTGAGAATGACTAATCTATTCCGTTTCAACTCACCTGACACCTAATCTAATAGGTATACTTTAGATCGGATGATGTGCACGCATGCATTGTCACTTGCGGCGGACTTTGCCCTGGCCTCAACACTGTCATAAGGGAAATTGTCTGTGGTCTTTCTTACATGTATGGTGTTAACAAAGTCCTTGGCATAGATGTGAGTGAGAAAATTCTCTTTTGTTGTATGTTCATTATATTATCTGTTGCTGTGGATTGTATATGCTGTGATTTTCTTTAGGTAAGAAAGCTTATAATGCTATGATGTGCTTCTCTGTCCCTGACTTCTTTGTGTGTATAAATCTTATTCCATCATTGTAAATCAAATTGCATGGATAGTTTACCGGACAATTAATCAAACAGACTCTAATTTCGTACCAACTCTTGGTTTGGATTTATTTCTTATTTTCGTATTTTAGAGTCATTCTTGAATACAGTTAAATGTAGTCTAAGTTGCAACTTTTGAATAAAATCTCAATTTGGTTTAGCTTCCAGCTTATGAGAGCTTTTGTTAAACATTTTCTAGGTAAGAATACCAAACTCTGTTTAATTAATAATTGCTCATGGAGAAAAGACATTAGAAAAAGGTCAAGGTTCATGAATTAATTTAAACTCAACAAGAAGTTGGATTCAGTTTATCTCCTTAATTCATTCTCTTTTCTTCTTCCATAAATGTTTATGAGGAAGTTTATACAAACTAGCTGTCATTAAATGCTTTTCGACACATCTAATTGTCTTTGTGATCATTTTAATGTTTGTATCAAGCAAGTCCTCTCTCTTATAGTTGGTTTTTCTTCACTGCATTAGATTTGGGGTTTTTCTTTGTTTTGTTGTTAGTGAAGCAGTTTGGAACTTCTTGTAACAAAACAAATCAATGTTCACTTCGGAACCTTGATGAGCTATGGCTATGCAACAAATCATGAGCCTTTTTTTCTTAAATACTTCTTGCCGTGATGATAAACATTTGTGAATAAAACATTAGTAACGATGTTAAGCTGACTAGCTGCTATGAAACCATTCAATAACTGTTGGTTTAAGGAGTCCTACATTTTGGTATTTATTCTCAAAAGACAGCATATTGAATACGAAATGTGATGCAGTGTTTACATGAGATGTGTGCATTTCATTGTTTTTGCAAGTTCTGGCAAATTTATGCACGTGTTTATTGAGAATTTCCCGCATATACTTGACTGAACAAACTTTTGGGTTTCATGGAGACAATTTACTTTCCACATTTATTTTTTCCTGTTGTTGGTCTTTTAACCTCAGTTACACTTATTGATCCATTGGCTTCACCACTATATTGTATCCAAACGTTATACAGGGAGGTTATAGAGGTTTTTATTCCAAGAACACCATAACTTTAACACCTAAGGTGGTCAATGACATCCATAAGCGTGGAGGTACAATTCTTGGGACGTCACGAGGGGGGCATGATACCAGCAAGATAGTTGACAGCATCCAGGATCGAGGAATTAATCAGGTTTACCATGTGTCAACTGTATTATAATGAAGTTTCTAATGATGATGAATGCTGGAATTACAAATTTTGAGTTTTGTTATATTGGTGTGCTTGAAACCTGAGTATGTTATTGTCATATAATGGGTTTTCATTGTTTGGATTATTGTTACAGGTTTATATTATTGGAGGAGATGGTACCCAGAGAGGAGCTACTGTGATTTACGAGGTAGGTATTGAAATTCAAAGTTTTTAAAAATGTAATGTTTTTATTTTTGATCTACAATAAGAAAAATAAGAATACCATTTCATTGAAAAAGAAATATGTTTAATATATACCTTTTTAAGATTATGAATGGCATGTTTGTGTACTTTATTTGTTGATTTTCTTGATTATGTTCAATGAAGGCAGCTAATTAGGCTTTCTGAGTTTAATTTGCTTTTTCCATCTTAGTTGACATCGCATAAACTTACATATGTTCACTCTATTTGCTAATGACACTAAGAGAAGATAGTACAAATAAAATAATTTTGAATGACAAATTATAGATTATTAATAATTAATGATGTTCTTACAAGGACTGAAATAACCTTATAAGACCAAGATGCCTTCTTCAACTTGCTCTCTTGTGCTTGCTTGTGTCTTTGGGTTTAGGATGTTTCGGCATGTCTCCTTTGCACTTCTCTAATTGAGAGGAGATGTCGTTCCTACAAAAACACTTCAACACTTAAATCAACAAATCGAATTGAAAGCATAATGAATGTGTAATCAATGAATAATGTATACTTCAGAAATGTGAACCTATTTATAATATTTGAATAGACTTTTGCCTGGATGAGCCTAGATTAATTCAATCCAATAGCCTTAAACACCTGATTAGTTCCTTATCAAATATTTTGTTGCTTAATGGTGTTTTTTCCTCTAATATGAGCTGATGTTGGTGTTGGTAACCAACATCATCTAAGTACCAAGTAGTACATTGGCCCTAGGCTTGAGAGGTAGTTGAGAGGCTAATGAAGGAAAGAAAATTTTGATTTCTTTGGTGGTTGAGATCTTTTCGGCTATCACAATGTATTGGCCCATCAAGCTCTTTTCGTATGTCCTTTTCTTGGTGGGTGTTGTCTTGACTCGGACCTTGTTGCGAAAGTCTTTAAGTTCTTCTAACTACATGAACTTAGCTGCTAGATGTCTTAATTCTTCTAGGTCGGCTGCGGGCTTGTTCCACAAACTGTCAGCAAAGGGGTCTGGTCTTAGAATGGGGATCATGTGATAAGGCTACCTCATGATGTTTCATATGTTAAGCACCACCTTGCCAAAGCGCTCTGTAAAGGTCCATAGTGATTCCCCTTTCTCTTGCCTGCACGTAAGGTTGTCTCCTTCACATTTCTCTGACTAAGAGGGATGGTGTGTTGACAAAGACACTCTAACGTTTAAGTCAACAAAACATATTAATATCGTAATAATTATTCAATCAATTAACAATGTATGCCTCATAAACGTGAATCTATTTATAATATTCTAGTAGACTTCTACCTGGGTGAACCTAGATTAACTTAATCCAATAGCCTTAATAACTAATTAGTACCTTTTTTAATGTTTAGTTGCGTAATGGTGTTTATTTACCTAATTTGAGCTGATGGTGGTGTTGGTGACTGTCATCATCTCAACACTAAGTAGTACAATTGACAAGTCTCATATTCATCCCTTCTATTTGCCCAAGGTGGGAACTGTATTTTTTGTAATTTATGCATATTTCTGCTCTTATATTTGAGCTCTATTCGTTTCATTCCAATAAACAGCACAATGATGATAGTATATATCTTACGTAGATGTAATTTCAGTGTCAGAGTTGACCCAGGTCCTCAAGTGCAAATTAAATAAAGTCTTAACACCTTAAACTATGCTGGTTTGCAAATCTAGTTTGTATGATGCAGTACTACCTTTTTCATATAGGTCAGCTTCATGGTAGTTTCAAGGGATTGTTAAGAGCATGTCATTTTACTAAAAGAAATTTGGTAGCATAAAATTTGTAGCTGCCTGACCTGATTGACCTGAAATCATTCTTTTAATATATGAATTAAGCATTCTGAACAGATGTTGGTATTGTACAGGAAGTTAGACGACGGGGTCTGAAAGTAGCAATTGCTGGAATTCCCAAAACCATAGATAATGACATTCCGGTATGCCTGTTCCATATGTTATGTTATTTTGTTTCTCTAGAACTATAGTTTTACTATGAAATGCATCTGAAGTGTTGGTTATCTATGTTTAAAAAAGCTTCATGTGGAATTGTCTTGTATTTCTTTAGGTTATTGACAAATCCTTTGGTTTTGATACTGCGGTCGAGGAGGCTCAACGTGCCATCAATGCAGCACATGTTGAAGCTGAAAGTATTGAGAATGGCATTGGTGTTGTAAAGCTAATGGGACGTTATAGTGGTATGATTACATTGCATTTGTTTGTTATGTTTTAGGCATCTAATTCAGATTATTTAAGCCCTAATTGGTTCCCCAGTTGGCTCAGTCAGACTTATGTGTTTTGGTGCTGGTTCCTCTAAAGTGGGTGAAGTGCAATTTAGAGGATAAAGGCACTAATAACTGTTAATTAGAAAGAAAAAAAAAAGATTGACATTGTTACTAACTTCAGAAACTTTTTATACATTCATTTGATTTTATCATAATCCTCAACTGTCTATTTTTTAATCAACATGTGTAATTGCATTTTATCCTGTAAAGTGGACCAGTTCTTTTAAAGGAGCTGGATGTATTTGCTTTCTTTTTCCTGTGTTATGATGGGTACTGTGACTGCAGGCTTTATTGCTATGTATGCTACTCTTGCTAGCAGAGATGTGGACTGTTGCTTGATTCCAGAGTCACCCTTCTACCTTGAAGGAAAGGGTGGACTTTTTGAATTTATTGAGAAAAGACTGAAAGAAAATGGGCATATGGTCATAGTCATAGCGGAGGGAGCAGGACAAGATCTTCTTACTGAAAGCATGCAAGACATGGACCAGAAAGATGCTTCTGGAAACAAACTACTTCAAGATGTTGGTTTATGGATATCTCATAAGATCAAGGTATTGTTATACATAAGATGGTTTTTAAAATATAATTCTTTTTCCTTGGAATTTTTGTAGTATAATTCTACTATCGCTGAGGAATTAATTACTTGGGGAGATCTTTCCAATTACTATTAATTGGTTGGACTATATTTGATAGAAGCTGAATTATAATTATATAAAATCAATGAATTTGTATAGAATACTCAAGGTATGCAAGACATCCTGTTATCTTCCCATTCTCTAATGATATCCCTGCATCTGTGTTCCCTCGTCTTATCCGAACCTTCCCTTGATGCTTCTAATTATCTCCACTCAACTAACTTATTCAAGCTAACTACTGATATGTTGAATTAACTAGTAAAGTGGTTACCTAACAATATTCTTTTGATTAATTTCAATCTTAATGGACTGTATTTCACTCCCTTAAGATTGACGTCCATAATAATCTAATCTCTGCCTTGCTGAGCTCTAAAAACAATTTTGGATTATTGAACATAAAAATAAATACAAAAGTAGATTGAAATTTTTTATACGTCATTGGGCGAAACATTTTGAGTTGAGTTTTTCATGATTTTGTTTCCTCTGCACAGTGACTACTATTTATCATTGCATATCAGTAGAAAGCTCACCATTTATCACATTCCACTCCATCTCAGCCAATAGCTAGATGGCATACGTGTATGTAGTTGTATATTGTTTATCCACTTCTTTTTTTATATATATATTTACTGTTCTTGCAAGGACTGAGATGTCTCCTTCGACTTGCTCTATGGTGCTTGTTTGCTTGCGTCTTCAGGTTTTGGGAGATGCAAGGATGTCTCCTTCGCACTTCTCTCATCGAGAGAGATGGTGTGTCAGCAAAGACATTTTGAAACTTAAGTCAGCAAAGCATATTAAAGACATAAGAAATAAGCAATATGTATACCTCGTAAATGGAAACCTATTTATAATATTTTAATGGACTTTTATGTGAATTAGTCTAAATTAACTCGATTCAATAGCCTTAGTGCCTTATCGGGTATTTAGTTGCGTAATGCCGTTTATTCAGCTACTCCGAGCTGATGTGTGTAGGTGACCGACATCATCCCGGCAGCAGTGTTTTGGGTTTTCTAGTTAGAAAAATCAATTGTACAATTCTTTTTATTTCCCTTTTAAAAAACATTTATCATTTTATAACAGGACCACTTTGCAAGGAAGGATAAGATTGCCATCAATCTTAAATATATAGGTCAGATTCTCTTACATTATTTTCTTCTTTTTTGACCAATTATTTATAGCTTCTTTAGTCTTCCATTTTCATTTGTTATTTGAAAGGTTTCTTAAAATTCGAATTTGGCAACTCTAATTTTTATCTGATCTACTTAGTGGAATAAGGCTTTGTTGTTTTATCTGCTAGATCCAACCTACATGATCCGAGCAATTCCAAGCAATGCATCAGATAATGTCTACTGTACACTTCTTGCTCAGAGTGCAGTCCATGGTGCAATGGCAGGGTATACCGGATTTACAGTTGGACTGGTCAATGGCAGACATACTTATATCCCATTCAATGTGAGTTACTACATACCCTTACCCAAATTTTGGACTGTTTCATAATGTTTTCCTCTTTTCTTTTTGGTTGGGTACAATAATTTTCTATTGGTGTTTAATATCAAGGGGTGATTGGCTTAAGAGGTTGGATTGAGTTCTATTTTGTGAGTGTGCCGGACTTGAACTGGACTCTTTTCTATGGAAAATTCCTGCTGTCAAGGAAAAAAAACAGATATTCGCTAGTTAGCTACTATCATTGGGACTGGATAATGATATTTAAAATATACAGAGTTTGTTATATGTTTTACCACATCGTGTACATACGAACATGGCTAGCTGTTTTCTATCGCTTCTCCAATTTTACATTGATGGTTTATATTCAGAATTCTTTATACAATGGAGAATTTATGTTCAAATTTTGATCCCAGAGAATCAATGAGAGGCAGAACAAGGTTGTGATTACTGACAGAATGTGGGCAAGACTCCTTTCTTCCACCAACCAGCCAAGCTTTTTGAGCCCGAAAGATTTAGATGAAGCCAAGAAAGCAGAACAACCTCCGAGTCAATTGTTAGAAGAGAGCAATTGCAATGATATTGGTGAAGCTGAGAAAAAAGAAAACACTTTCAGTCAATTGTTACAAGGGGACAATTTCAAAGATGAACAACAATCTGAAAACCATGCAGACAATGGTATCGAGACAAAAAATTAGATATAGATTTGTTTACCTACAAATGTATTTGATATGTTGTATCATTTTTACCCAATGCATATACAACCTCCAAAAGCATGGAGTACTGGGAGCAGTTCTTTTTCTCCCTTTCCATGTTTTGCAAGTTGGTACGCCTTGCTTTACTTGATCGTTATACTAAGGAGATTTTGTTGAGCTTTTAACCTAGGTCATTAAGAATTTTGATCAGAATTCTTTTATCTGGGCTTGAAGGACTAGTTTTTCTGCTTGTTGCTCCCTGTCTTTCTTTTGGTTGTTATAAACAGGTTTTACTGAACGAGGTATAAACAAACGCTTTTTTAGTACATTATTTTTCTTCCCCCTTTAATCTTACATGTGTAATGTGATCACGAATTTTTATTGAGTTGACATGCTCATTGTAGAGTGGGACCAAACCTTTCCCTGAGTAAACATATTCTAAATTGTAGTTTTATTACATGTAAGTATGAACAACATGCATTTAAATGATTGCAATGTTAATATTTTATTATTTTCAAATATTAAATAGTTCGGTCAAAAGAAATACAGTGAGAGTAAAAAGAACTATATAGATTAAATATATTTTTAGTTCTGTTTATTTTTTAAGTTTGTGAAAAAAAATGTTAATTTTAAACTTATTGTCATTTTTTTATTATATTTTAGTTTTTATTTCTAATTAAGGTTGAGCTGACATTATGTTAAAATTTCTACAAGTTGACTAATACAACAACTGATTAATGAAAATGTTCGTCCAACACTGGTCGACCAATAGTGTGTAGCACAACATATAAACATGTTACGTTTAACCAAACAAATCACTTTTTATTTGCGCCAAATTATTTCAAAACTCTATTAAGAAACTATTTTAAAAATTAATTAATTTTATTCCTTGCAGATACTAATAATTAATCTATAGTAAAAAAAAATTAAAAAAAATATAGATAGGGGGGAAATGATTTTAATGATAGGAACCCAAAGGGTAATTTTACCGAAAATATATTAATTAATATTGATGGGACTCCCTCTGCTATACTGCAATGCAAAATGATTAGTTGTGCCCTGAACAAAAAGATACTTTTATATATTTAGGGTTACAACAATAAAAAGAAAAACAATTGATGAGTTATTCTTTATAATAGGTTTTACAAACAAATGACAAGCTTCGAAGCAGCAGCCATTCTTTCATCCTGGTGATTTTCCTGATTAAGAAAATACCAAAAAGAATGATAAGGTTCACTAGCCCCTATATACACCCGAGGACTCTGCATTCTGAACAATCCAAGGGTGTTCAAGGAGTTTGTGCAATGGTAACCGTTGCGATGAATCCTTGACAAGCATCTGTCAATAAAAAAATAAAAAATAAAAAAGAAAGAGGAAAGAGTTACTAAGGCAAAAACGTTTGAACAAATACATAAACATTGAGAGTTGACAACAAACCTGACTGATAAGATCCTTTGCACCAGAGGATACAATTGGTTTAGGAGGGAACTTAAGATCCACATGTACAATCCTGTAAATAAGGTTTTCAAAAGGGAACATAAGATCCGCTTGCACTGCGATTTAAATTGATTTAATTTTTACAAAGAGTTACAAAAAGAGATGAAAGTGGACAAAAGCATGAAAATCGGAAGGTTCAGTAGCAAAAGCACCCTAGTTGGTTAAATTGTCTGACCGCCCTTCAGTGGGGATAATAATAAAAAAGTGGTGAGGATAATGAAAATCAGTCTGAGGATGATGCTGATGCTAATTTATATTCAACTGATTGGTGCTTTACCTCCTGTAAGTATCCGAGTGTTCTTTAGCCTCAAAGGGAGGGACCCCATAAAGAAACTCATAACACAGCACACCAAGGCTCCATATATCCACACTCGCATCATGTTCTACACTCTCCACTGTTGCAACATAAAGTATTAAACAATAAATATAGTGCAGCACCATTTATGAAAAGAGTAACATAAAAAAATTTGTCCAATGAGTCATGTGGCATAAGCATACCCATCTCGGGAGGAAGGTAATCCAGTGTGCCACACATTGTCCGTCTGCGATTAAATGTGTGCACTGACCACCCAAAGTCCGCTATTTTTAGCTCACCCTAAGATGAAAAAAAAAATGTTAATATAATAACGAGGACAAGAAAAAGAGCCACATAAGAAACAGCAGACTGAGTTTAGACGATCACCTGTGCACCAACAAGAAGGTTTTCGGGTTTAATATCCCTGTGGATTACATGTTTTCCATGGCAATATATTAGGGCCTTGGCCAATGACGCAACATACTGCTCTCAAGAACAAAATAAACATTTTGTCAATATCAGAAGAATGTTATTCTGATACACTAAAGAATGTAGACTGCCAACCACATATCTAATCAACCGCACTCTAAGTCAAATATTATGTCAAATGTTCCGGTATTTACTTGCTTCTTAATATATTAAGACAGCTATGTGGAAGAAAACACTTGAGTCTATCTTTTGTATCACACAAACAACAGTACACGAAGGGTGAGGAAAAAACAATAGCTGCTATACTTACAGTAGCTGCACGCCTTTCACTGAAATACTTGCATTTTTGCAATTCCTTGTAAAGTTCACCTTTGGGTGCATACTCTAAAATCAAATACACTCTTTTCTGCAGTTATGTTATTTCACATAAAATGTTAATAGGAGTGCGCATTTTAAAACTCTTCCACAATATCAGCACAGAAAGTAAAAACAAACATACCTGGTCATAAAAGTATCCATAGAGGCGCAAGATGTGGGGATGTCGAAGATGACTTTGAATCTCGACTTCTCGCCGCAGTTGATGCACAACTTGGGATTGCTGCAATTGGCTCTTAAAGAGTACTTTCAAAGCAACAATGTGATTACTCTGTACCAAAACCACATATCAGTCTCGCACTACAAATTAGCACAATAATCACAACAGTTATCTCATAAATACAAAGGCCAATGGTTAGTGTGTAACGTAACAGCTGTGATCTCAAACCAACAATTTCAAAAAACCTGTTATCAGTGTTACGTGAAACAATTTAGATGTTTATATTGCATCCCAAACTCGCTCATCAAAAGACTATAAAAACAGGTAGTCACAATCTAACAATTGTAAAACTTGAGTAGCTACACCTCTACACAGCTAATCGTTCAAACCGTCGATTTGAAATTAAGACAACAAAAAAAAACAAAAAAACGAAACACCGTAGAACTCTTGTAAAAGCAGTGGCGCAAGATTGTCCCTAAATAAATCGAAAAGCCAATGAAATAATCCATAGAGATTAGCATAATCACGAGTCATCATCCCTGATCAGAAAACCCTAACAACAGAAAACTCACACTCTTCTCCCTTGCCAAATAGACGTGGCCGAATTTTCCCCTTCCAAGAGGTTTTCCAATGTCGAAATCGTTCAGCGTCCACCTCTTCCCCGCAGCTGAACCCAACACCTCGGAAGAATCCTGGCAAAACGAAACACGACATAATCAGAACGGCTGCATCGAAACCTTGTTGTCGATTATTTCCGCAAAACAAAATAAATAAGAAAATGGTTTGATTTGGAGAAACGAAAACCCTAGATTTGTGTGTGTGTGTGTGTGTGTGAGAGAGAGAGAGAGAGAACAGTAGAGAAGATAAGAAAGACCTTGTGTTGTTGAGGCTGAGTCTCTGTTGCGATGGCCATGATGATGGAAGCGCAATTGAAAGAATGATGCAGAGAGAGAGAAATTTAGAGAGTGATTTTAATGGACACAGAGGCTGTGCTGTGTTGTGTTGATATGTGTTGGGTTGTGTTTTTGCATTAACACACAGCACAACAACAGCTTTCTTCCTCCAACGGTCGAATAACGGATAGCGAGCCACGTGTTCCAATCGCGCTTTCTACGCTTTTCAAATATTTCCTTTTGTCTTTTTTTTTCCTACGCCAGTAGCAGGAGGAGCGTCCCTAAAAAAATAAATATTTTTCATAAATAAATAAATACTTAAATATGTTTTTATCTTTAAACTTTGAGTAAAAATTTAAATTTGTTTTTTTTAATTTTGAATTGATTTATTCCTTCAATTTTGTAAATATATGAATTTAATTTTTTTATTAAATTTTATTAAGTTTTATTTGACGTTCTTGACACATGATCATTTTAATATTAACTGATAAATAAGTTTGAAACGTCAAATAAACTTAATTAAAATTAATTTAAAAAATTAATTTCATGTATTTTTAAATATAAAAAATTAAATTGATTCAAATTTTTTAAGAATAACTAATTTTAATTTTCACGGACACAAACATATTCATCCATGAATAAACTATCATTGTTCTTTTAAGTAATTAAACAAAATAATGTTTTTTTCTGAAATTTGTTAATAACTTTTTTTAACTATGGGATAGTTTTTAAAATCAGTGGGCGATTCACCCTTTGATTTTATTTTTCTTTACTTTAATTTGTTCCATTATTTGATGATAAAACATTTTAAAAAATATCACTCATTTAAGAAATAGATGGATTTTTTTACTTAAAACATTAAAAAATTACTTATTTTTAGAATAAGCAAACTAAGTAAATAACAAGTTCAAGCAGCCTGATGATGACATGAAAAGAATGATGTGATAAAAATTCGAGTTATAATAAATATTTCTGTTATACGTATAGTGAAACATATGTGTTTAGATGTATGTGTATCAACTTTTTATTGTAATAATAAAAAATAGAACAGTTATTTTTATCATAATTATTAAAAATAAATAATAGTGTTATATTTTAATAAAATATATTTGTAAATTTAAATAAATAATAAATAATTTTGTTATAAATAATTAATTCAAATTAAAAATAATCATAAAATTTAAAATGTAAAATAATAAAATAAATTATATTAATAACAAAAAATAATGACATATGTACACTAAAAACGATTACCATAGTTATAAATTACTTTACAATATATTATATTAATTTTTTTTAATGGAAAAAATCAACTTTAAATTAATTTTACATTATTTTTTTTTCATCAATTCAAATATAATATTGTTGTTCATGAATTTGGTTGAGTAGTTTTCAAAGAGACATTTAAGGGTCAGGAGGTTGTTGCTTCGTGACGATAAAACTTTGAGTTTTGAAGAAGATTTTGATGAATTGTGAGTAGGGGTGTCAAAACGGGCCGGCCCGTTTTGGCCCGGCCCGGCCTGTTTTGGCCCGGTCCGTTTTTGGCTCGTTTTAAATGGGTCGGGCCGGGCTGGCCCGACAAGGCAAAACGGGTTGTTTTTTTGGGCCCGGCCCGTGGGGTGGCGGGCCGGCGGGCCGGCGGGCTGGCCCGCCATCCTTTTTCTGATATGTTCATTTTGTGGCCCAAAATCAGATTTTAAATCTTTTCATTTCAAATTTAGTTGACTACATTAATTTGTATATAAATGTAATAGTACTACATA
>Ga0214542_1001415_pt1 | contig 49093 bp, 17 predicted proteins | sample CNSS1metaG_FD_160096 | JGI IMG/M metagenome (GOLD analysis project Ga0214542, IMG submission 160096) | Root nodule microbial communities from cowpea collected in UCLA plant growth center, Los Angeles, California, USA - CNSS1 | ecosystem: Host-associated > Plants > Roots > Nodule | place: USA... | reverse complement strand
ACAGAGACATCAAGGCCAGCAACATAATGCTGGACTCAGATTACAATGCCAAGCTGGGAGACTTTGGATTGGCCAGAACAATTCAGAAGAGAGATGAGACACATCACTCTACAAAAGAGATTGCAGGCACACCCGGTTACATGGCCCCAGAAACCTTTCTGATTGGGAGGGCAACGGTGGAGACAGATGTGTATGCATTTGGGGTTCTTGTGTTGGAAGTAGTGTGTGGAAAGAGGCCAGGGAATGTGTATGCACAAGATGACTACAAGAACAGCATTGTGTATTGGGTGTGGGATTTGTATGGGAAGGGAAAAGTAGTTGGTGGTGTTGATGCAAGGTTGAAGAAAGAAGAGATTAAGGAGGAAGAGGTGGAGTGTGTTCTTGTTCTTGGTTTGGCTTGCTGCCATCCAAATCCACACAAAAGACCATCCATGAGAACAGTTCTTCAGGTTCTGAATGGGGAAGCATCTCCACCTGAAGTGCCTAAGGAAAGACCAGCTTTTATGTGGCCTGCTATGCCTCCATCTTTCAAAGAAGGTGAAGATAGCTCCCTTATCCAGGGAACACTCACTCCTTTCACTGAGATCACTGGAAGATGATGAAATCACTGGTTAGTTGAAGATTTTGAACCACTCTTGGATTCACAGATCTTAGCTTTTCTATGTAAATACGTACACTGGTGTTAAATGTGTTGCAGCTTGTTATATATATATTTGCACACAAACTTGTGTAATCTTTTGTGTTATTCAATCATGTATATATATACTTCTGCATGTCGTTGAGCTCAGCATGTATTCCAAATGAAGTGTTTTGTTTATAGCTGTATGATTTTGATCTTTTTTCCTGATGGAACATTTGCTTGAATAGTTCAAAAGTAGAGTTTAATCCCGTTGTTTAAGTATTAGATTAAAATTCTATTTACTTCTATTCGAATTTCGTTATATAATATTTGTTTAGATCTGATACGTGGTTTTGCATTTTCTTTGTATTATGTATGTTATTGTGAGGAAATTATACTGTTATTTGATCTCATACTACCAGATATTAAACTAGTCTTCATGGAGGTTTTAAAAAATCTATATTATTGGTATTTAAAGGTTGTCAAGGTTATGAAGGTTATTGGTCCCTGTCATTTGTCGTCCTCCTTCATCTCCCTCATGTTAGTGAAAAGTATGCCACATTGATGGTGAAAGCAACTTTGAATTAGACAGTTTTACTTTGTAAAAAGCTGTTGTTAAACAATTGGATAAGCCTAAATGGTTAATAATAATAATTTAATTATAATATAAAATAGTATCACAATTAATTATTTGTTGTTAAAAACTATTTTTTCTGAATAATTAATTTGAATGCTAGTGTATGTAAATGATAATTTTAGTCGTGATTTAAATGAGTTAAAAAAAATATAATACAATAATTAAACTAAATAATTTATACCTTTACTAATTTAATCAGTTTAAAAAGTACTGTAAAAGCGGAAAAAAATATTTGTTGCGTTGCACAGACATAATAAGGGTCTCTCTTCCTGCACCTCCAAAATTTTTTCTACACCTCCAAACTTTCTTAAAATTCTTATAAAACTCTAAGACCATTTAACAAACTCCGCAAACACCACACCCCCAAAATTATGTAAATTTTCGAAAGTCAAAATATATGACTTCCGGAAGTCAAAATATATTATCGAAAGTCAAAAATCATCACCGGAAGTCGACTCCCGAAAATAAAAAATCATCACCGGAAATCGACTTCCGAAAATAAAAAATCATCACCGAAAGTCGACTTCCAGAAGTCAAAAATCATAACCGGAAATCGACTTCCGAAAATTAAAAAAACATTACGAAAATCGACTTCCGTATATAAAAAAAATTATATATTTTATTTTATTTAATTTTTTAAAATATGTATACAAAATTATAAAACATTTAAATTTTAAAAAAATTACTTTAAAAAATAAAAAATAATAATAAAAAAAATACTAAAAAAAAATTAAAAAATAATTTAAATTCAAATAATAAAACTTTAAATAATTTAAAAAAAAAAAAATATATATATATATATATATATATTAAAAAACGTTTTATTATTTTAATTTAAATTATTTTTTATTTTTATTTTACTTTTACTTATTTTATTGATATTATTATAATTATTTTATTTTTATTTTTCATGTATATTATTTTATATTTTATTCAAATTTTTTAATTTTGTTTAAAATATAAATATTTAATTTTAATCAAATTTTATTTTTTTTAATTATATATTTTTTTATATTTTTTTATATTTTTAAATTTAAATTTATTTTTATATAATTTATTAAAAATGTAATAAAAATACAAAAGAATTAAAAAATGATATTTAAAATAACATATATAAATAATCAAATTTAAAATAAAAAAAATACGAATATTCTTAAAAATCAAATTCCAGTGATATGTAATTTATTTTTAATTTGATTATTTATATATTATTTATATATGTTATTTCAAATATAATTTTTTTAATTATTTTATATTTTTATTAAATTTTTAATAAATTATATAAAAATAAATTTAAATTTAAAAATATTAAAAAATATATAATTGAAAAAATTTTAAAAATTTGATTAAAATTAAATATTTAAATTTTAACCAAAATTAAAAAATTCAAATAAGATATAAAGTAATATACATTAAATATATAAATAAAATAAATATAATAATATCAATAAAATAAATAAAATTAAAAAATAGTTTAAATTAAAATAATAAAACTTTAACTAAAAGCAGAAAAAAATATATATATGTATATACACAGATTTTGACTTCCGTACAGATATATGTACGGAAGTCCGACTTCTGGTTTTTTCATTTTTTTAAATTTAAAGTTTTATTGTTTGAATTTAAGTTGTTTTTTAATTTTATTTTTCAATTTTTTATTTAGTATTTTTATTATTTATTTTTTTTTATTTTTTAAAATAATTTTTTTTAAATTTATATGTTTTATAATTTTTAATACTTGTTTTAAGAAATAAAATAAATTAAAATATATAATTTTTTTTATATATGGAAGTCGACTTCCGTAATGTGTTTTGATTTCCGGAAGTCGATTTTCGGTGATGATTTTTGACTTCCGGAAGTCGACTTTTGCTGATGATTTCTGACTTCCGGAAGTCGATTTCCAGTAATGATTTTTGATTTCCGGAAGTCGATTTCCGGTGTTGATTTTTGACTTATGGAAGTCGACTTACGGTGATGATTTTGACTTTCGGAAGTCATATATTTTGACTTCCGGAAGTCGACATCCGGAAGTATTTTTGGGGTGTGATGTCCGTAAGTTTCTTTAAATAATCAAAGGGTATTTTGAAAATTTAAAGATTTTTTGAAGTTGCAGAAGAAATGCTTGGAGGTGTAGGAAGAAAGACCCCATAATAAAAAGGAGAACGAAAGGGTAAAAATCAAGGGCCATAAGAACACTGACAGCCCAAACTGTAGTTGGGCTTTACTAAAAAGACGAGGGGCATAATGGTTAATAGGAACCCTATGTATTCCCGTTTCCCTCCCAACCCTAATCCCTCCCCTTTAAATCCCTCCATGGTGAATCGTTCTTCATACTTTTCTCTTTCATTCCAATCTTGAAAATATGATGTGCGGCTTTGGTTTTTGTTTTGTTCTTTAGCGTATGTTGCTGTTTCTTCTTTTCAAAGTTTTGAATCCACTTCTTTCTCTTGAAAACCATATGATGAATTCGGATTTAAAATTTCTCACGACGGTCGTCTGAGATTTCCTGATGCAATGATCCTCTTCTTCTGATGGTTTTCTTCACATGTTTGATTTTTTTTTCTTTGGAGAAAAAGAGTTTTCAATTTCGTTTCGTTTTTCTTAGATGGAAAACGGATTTTACTCTATTATTAAGGTACATAACCAATTGAATCATCAATGACTTTTCGTTTTTATAAAGAATTTTTAAGTTTACATGGAATTACACGTTAATTTAGTCTCAGGAAACGATTTCACTTTATTTTGTTTTCTTTTTTCTCATGTACCGATGATTCTTATTTGTTGAAATTTGAATACATTATATTTGTGAGAGGATAGCATTTGTTTTAGAACTATGTGGGATTATTCCTCATTTTATTTTGAGATTTTTTTTTCTTCAAATTTTGGTAGTAGCCTTGTCCGATTGTTTACAAAAGTAGTATATTTTTTATTTTAAGAGAATTATGGGCCCAGTTTTGTTCCACAGGGCTGGAAAATCAACCAGAATTTGGGTTTCCAGATATTCATTCTGAATTGGGTTTGTCAATTGCATTTGTTTTTTTATTATTTTTTTTGAATTAAATGTCTTGTTTTCTTAATATATGTCCAATTAAAAAGCGAATTTGCTTTGAAAATAATAAATAATCATGTAATTTGTTGGAATAATTAATCTTTTAAATTTGAATTAAATAATATTCCTTTAAAAAATTGAAATTTTAACATCATCTTTATTAACAGTTGGATTATATATTTATTTTTTAATTTTAATGTTTTTATTAATATATTTAGAAAATATTTATATCAATTATATTTAAATGTATTTAAATTAAACATTAAATTTATATTTCAGAAATTTACATTTATAATCAAAGAATTGTTCATTTTATAGAATAAAAGAACAAAATATTAGAAAACCTAGCTGAAAAAATTGGTGTTCCGACTGAACAAAGAATTGGGATTCAAATGAAAAAAAAAATTCCTTTTGATAATTAACAACTGGAATCTTGATATAATAGCAGGGATTGTTATCATTAATCTTCCAATAGTTTCATCAATGTTTGAATTTTTCGTATTTCAATATCTGGAATGCAGGATCTAGCAACGAAAGACTTGTATAATGAGGAGTTCCTGAATCCACAGCTTCATCATATATTTGAATCGCTTTGAGCTGCAAGATGTGAAGTTTATGAGCAGAAGCAATCATGATAAAAAGTCAATAATTATTTTTATTATTTTGTTAATATTAATTTTGTTTAATGGTATCTGCAGGAGAAAACTCACCAGATCCTAACGAATCATGACTGCATGTGATGATCCAGAGTATACGCATGAATATCAGAAGCACTGGTACCAGGCCTAACAAAAATTAGAAAAAGATGACACACATGACAAAACTCTGATCTAGTAATACTAATGTTAATAAAGTAACTAAAATGTTAATACCATAGTTGGTGCTTCAGCTTTCACATATTATAGATAAACTGATAGATATTTTACACAGAAAACACAAATACCTTTTGTTAATGGTACCATAATGGAATTTAGGCTTTCCTCCTGCTTTTTTATCTTCAACATACTGCAACCATGAGAAAACGCCATAAGATACTTTATTACTAGGCAAAAAATGAAGACCTCTGAAGCTTAAAAAAATGTTAAAGCATCTGAACCATACCAAATTTAAAGTGACCACCATTGAGGAAAAGGATAGAGAGTTGAAAGGTATTTCATTGAGAGGGAAAAGCTGGCATTCTGATGATTCTGGGCCAGGTGAAAAATGTGGGTTCTTCAACCTTGCTAAGAAGATTATATAAGTCTGCCTCAAACATGCCATAATCATGACTAAAAATTTGTAGCTACATTAGAAGATCAAGTAAAAGGAGTGAAATAATAAATAAATGCTGATTCTTGGTTACCTGGCCAATTAAAGGAATATCTAACTGAGCAAAGGGAGAAATCACTTCCACCTCAGCATTGGCTTCTTCCCTCGTTTCCCTGATGGCACCTTCCCTAGCTGACTCTCCCATTTCCAGATAACCAGCAGGAAGTGTCCTTCACACCAAAACGTGAAATCGACATAACACAACATCATTAGCATTTTTGTTTTTATAGGTTTCAGATAAAAGAACGTGGTATGGTACCAAAACATGATATGTTCATGCAGAAAAGTGTTTGTACTGTAATATTTCACAATAATTAGCAATATCAGTGACATTCCAGTGCTGATCAAGAATATACAACGAATTACAAGACTGAACTGAAGGAAAGAGATAAATGGAAATTCATCTAAGTAGAAAAAGGTGAATGTCATTGGATTAAAATGATTATATTAATTCATTTTTAAAGTTTAGATATCAAAATGTATCAAAATTTAAGACAGGGACAAATTCTGATTTTGCATCCAAGTTTAGAGACTAAACATATTTAACCTAATTCTTAATTACTTGTTGTCTCACTCTACTCTTCTCTATCATTTTGTATTTTTCTGTGGCATACAACAGAATTCCCTTCCAACTTCTCCCTTTGATAACAGTATGCCTATTTCCTTCAGGTTCACTATAATTCTTCCTCATTTAAACCACATTCTGAGTAGGTTTCCAAAGAATGTAAGTGAATGAATGAAAATAACCAGTAGAAATAGAAGTGCAATCTTACCATAGGCCATAAGATGGTTCAATCTTCCTCTTGCAAAGGAGGACCTTGTTATCGTGTTCAATGAGGCAACCGACTACCTACTTTGTCATCCAAATGCATGTAATGATCAGAAGAAAAAGTAATGAGCAGAGTCCTCTTAATAGTTTTGCATGTTGTAATCATGAAAATTTGGCCTCAGCACTCCTAATATTTAAAATTAAAGGCACAGTTTTAATATTTTAAGCTATTATAATATAATAGTATTTTCACAAAAATAAAGGACTGGTGCAAATTTGTTGTCTTTTAAAATCTGGAGATCCTCAGTAATTAGAAGTTTTGTCCAGAGAGGGTTTGCTTGCACAAGTTGTTCTTGAGGCCTGGTAGTGAGTGGTAGAATGAATAGTATAAAACTAGTACAATATTTTTTGCAGAAAATAGAAGTACTTCATACCATTTTAAAACAATTAGTACGTGATTAATTATGAACCATATCAACTTCAGAACTAAATTCATGCATTACATAATAAACAGAGTCCAAAAGCTGATATAACAATCTGCTTCCTCAGATCAACTAATGCTTAGTCAAGATAGAACCAAATTTTCTGTTTCTCAATGCAAGCATGAAATTTACCTTAAAAATCTAGTAAAAGTCATTATATTTAAAATAACAAGTCATAACTTATAAGTACTAGCTGTCAAACACTTTCAGTCAAAAGGATTATACATACTAAATCAACTTGAATAGAGTGTTAGGTAATCCACAAAACGGTACCAATCTCTATATAGTTACAACTAAAACAATAGAATCAAACCATCCATCAGAAAATTGCAACACTATCTTTAATAACATGAGAAACATTGTGAGATTTGAGGAGAAAACAAGGTGGTTTTCTTATATGGCATGAAGGTAAACGTGGTATGATTCTTTAAGCATTTACCATTTTTGGATTCTGATATGCAATCTTCCCACAGCTGGTACATATGGCTCTGAATCTTTCTTCTCCTTCAGGTATTCCAGGCTTCGTTGGACCACCACACCATTGACAGAACTTAACGTTTTGAACATCTCCCTACATTGCAATGGAACATGACAATAAGACTAAGATAGGAGAAACTCTATTGTACCGTCTGAAATTTAAGGATTTTGGTACCAATATTGAACACTCTCTTTTCCTCTCTCACCATTGTTGTGTCTAAACTCATAAAGCTACTGGCCTAAAAAACAATTGTACCAAAACCCTTAGATTTCTTGGAAACCATAGTAACTCTCTTAGGATTAGGAGGTCATGACATTTGTAGAGAGTATAAGATATGTTTCTGATGGAAAATCTGCTGCAGAAAAGGGGCATTCTTATAAAATCAATAGTTAATCCAAAACGAAACTATATATATAATATATAAAAGAGTAGACTTGCTCATTTATCTACCACCACCAACCAGTCAAATCCTTCATACAACAAACTCATCAAACTTAATAATAAATGTAAGTGAAATTTGTCAAAGATCTCACAAAGCTGTGTATAATAAGTAAACCTTCCCCTCACTAGGTTGCAACTGGAGTTCAATCAATTAGTAGGATGAAATAGTTTATAAGAAAACTAGTCAGGACCAATAAATTTCTGCATAAATTGTATAAACTAAAATTAACTTATGCAAAAATAATAATAAAAGTTTGCAGAGATAATTATCCATGCCGTAATTTCTACATTAGAGGGATTGATTTTCCAAATATTTGATATGACTAAAACACTGAATAGCAATATTGATTGTTACAATTCAACAGTTGAAGTAACTCACAGTAGAATGAAGAGATGATGAAGGAGAGTGATCAGAAGAAGAATCCATAAGGAGATTGAAACACTAGAGAAGAACCCTTGATTTGTACGAGGTTTCGGAAGGCAAGAAACAAGAGCAGAGGAAGAAGAAGATGATGAAGAAGAAGAAACAAGCACGTTGTGAATCGAGGAACCAGGATACTGATTCTACAGAGAAACGGAAAAGGAATGCTATCCTCTAGGGTTGTGGCATAACTGTAGGGTCATGGAGTTCCATCTTTCACCGTTGACAAACTTGCATTTTGTTTTATGATTTTAGGTGAAACATATTTTGGACGGTGAAGATTTGTGCTGCTCAAATTTCAATAGCAATGAAGCAATTCCGACAGACGGTGACATGGGAGCAACAAATGCGATTGCGACAAATTCAGATTGTTATTATCAAAGAAAAGTAAGCGAAGAAAAAAATAAAAAATAAATTTGTAAATAATTTAACAGATGTTACAATGCATCAATGTATTTAAGAAATAATTTATGGCCTAAATTTGTAAAATAATTCAACATAAAAAGTATTCTTAAAATATAAAATAACAAACTGATATTTCAAAATAAAATTGATAAAAATCAACTTTTTTATAGAATTCCAAATATTAAGTTAATTAAATTTATTTTTCATATTTATCCTACTACAATAAAAATAAAAATATTAAAAATCAATTACATTAAAATATAATCAATTATATTTTAAAATAATTAATTATATACCTAAATATAGTAAAATATTTATATAAATATTTTATTGTAGTTAAGTATATAATCGATTCACTTATAATTGGTATTTTATACATGTTTATAATTTTTTAGGTAAAATAAACATAATTATCAAAACGTTACCTTGTTATTGATTTGTGTGTTTTCCAACATTTCTATAGTTATTGTCTATCATCTTCATAATAATTTTAATAGAGATAAAATTTTAATACACATTTGGTATCTAAATTTATAAATTAAAATAATTTTATCTAGTATAATATGTTATCTAATTGTTATTAAAAATGTCAATATATTATTTTAATAATAATGTTAAAATTTATTATTAAATATTAATGTTAACATTTTTAACAATTAACTAATATTTTCCTCATTTATGATCTTGACAATTTTTTATTAGAAATTGAAAAAAGGATTAGCATAGACTAACTAAATCTTAAAAATTGAAAAACTAAACGTAGAATTATTTGTTTTGGCGGGAAGTAAAGTTACACGTACACAATTATAAAGACCAAAAATAAATTTAAGTCCCGTTATTTATCTATTTATTTTAATATTCCTATAAATTAAAATCAAGCTTTCTAATTATGTGTCTCATTTTTCATATTTTTTTCTCACTTTTAAAGGTCGCATTTACTCGCTAATTTCAAATTTTCAAAGAAAAAATCACTTTTTAAAATATTTTCAAATTTTTCTTAGTTTTATACTCTTATCCGAACGTTTAAATGGTTTATATTCAATTTCTTCTCTTTTAGCTCTTAACTAAATGTCAATGTTTCTTATTTAGAAATTATCAAAATACTTAAAATTAATTTTATACAGTAATTTAAATTATTTTTATAATTTCAAGATTCATTTTATATATTTTAGTATGTTTACTTACTTTAAATTACCATTTATTTATTTCAATAAATTATTCATTAGAACTTTTAGTTATACAAAAAACAAATTTATCTAGTAAAATACAATCCTAGTTTTACAAGGATGAATAGAAGGCAGATTGAGATAAGTTTCTTGTCTCTCTCTTACCCAATTGTTGACTAAATTGTTATGATATAATCAAAATTCAAAACACATGAGATGTGAAAACCTCTTTTATGTTCAACCTATTAATTCCTAAGAACAGTAAATGATCAATTCAAGTGAGAAAAGTCTAATTTTGAGAATATTTTCACCCAAGAAAGATTTATTCACCAAGGACACTTTCTAGTCCTATTATCGATCCTTGTTAAGATCAATCAATATTTTAAAATGGCTCAAGCAATCTGTTGGCTTGTTTTAAGCCACAAGTGACATTTCTATATTTTTCTTCTTAAAATGACAGGTTTCTTTCAATAATAAATAACCTGTATTATTTTCAGATGGTAGAAAAAGACTGTGCTGACAACTCAACTACAATGATAATGACCAACTATGGCATGTATCATGTGTAATGTAACTCCTTTCTGGTTGATTTTCTAAGAAACCAAAAATCAACAAAAAGAATGTTAGTTAACTTAGGTAAAATTGCCATAATTTCTGCCAAAAATGTTTCTGGCTTATGAATTTTACTCCTAAAGAGGCATGATTATGGCTACTCCACACACAAAAAGAAAGCATAGCTAATTTCTGCCAAATAGTTGTGTTGAAAGTCTCACATCGACTAAAGATAAGGCAATTTCATAATATATAAATAGGGTGCAAACCTCACCTTACAAGTCGATTTTGTGAGGTTGAATTAGACTTAAAGTCCATTTTCTAACATGGTATTAAAGTCCTAAACAATTGCAGTAGTTCCTCTTTCCTAAACCTAAGTCTCTTTCGCAAATTTTATGATTGAGAAGTGAAATTTCTAACCAGTTTCTTAAAAGGGAAAGTTTGCAACTCCAGAAAGAAGGCATAGTTAAATTCTTTACATTTATTGAAAGAAAATCAGAAGACATATATGAATGAAGAATTGAAACTATGTTGGAGAAGAATATCGCACTTCACTCCTTCAGTAAGCACATACATATATTGATGAAAAGGAATGGAAGTGGTCTAGTGCTAAATTGGTGATATGAGCATTTATTCATTGGTAAGATCGACAAGGGTGTAGTGTAGCAAAAGAGTTTAGCTTAGTTGGTTGAACAATGTGTACAAGTTATTGTAAACTGTTTGATATTACAGTTTGACTTCTCCCTCTTTGAATGAAAAAAGAGTAAACAAGTAATTACTCCCTAATACAAGGTCAGTTTATCACACAAAGATTGATAAGCAGCACTGCAATGCTTGAACTTTTCCTCTGCTATAACCTATCAACATGCATAATAACTAAAATAATTAGTAAGCTCAACTTAACATCTAAGACAGAAATTGTTCAATAGGAAAAGAACAAAAAAGCAAGAATTACTCAGCCATTAGAGCCTGGCCATACCTTAGAAACGCCATGATGACGATCTGGATGCCACTTTAAAGCAGATATCCGGTACCTGTTTTCATAAGGGTGTTTAGAATCACATTGAACAGAAAATGCAAAAGAACTCAGAAAACACATTAAAGAGAAAGCAGAAAAGAACTCACGCATTTTTCACATCTTCAAGTCTCAGAGGGCCAGAAGCACTCAATCCAAGGGCTAATCTATATGAAACTAAATCTGAATGTGAACAATCTGACTCTGCTTTGGTTGATTTGCCATATTCATTTTCACTTTGATGTCTCCACTTCTGAGATTTCCTGTTATTATAAAAACCTCCTGACCTCCTCTGAGGATTTTCCTCATTTATAAAGGACCAATAGAAAGATCTATTGCCACCAAAAGCAGAGTGAAAACCAGTCTCAACATCAAAATCATCTTTGCAAAATTCATGACCTCCTGAAAGACATCAAGGTTTTTGAAACATGAATCTAGAACACGCCCATTAATATCCAGAATCTTCTATGCACTACAAAAAAAAAAAAAGACATTGTGGCTTATTTAAGAAAACTTGTTGTGATGCAAGTTAAACCAAAACAGCTACATGATCTGTACTAGTTAAGTCCACCGATCCTTCCCAACATGGCATGAAAAGTTTCAACACAAAATGTAATTACAAGAATTCCCAGAAGAAACCCTCTAACAAACTCTAACCAATAGAGCCTTGAAATATAAATCCTGAACAAACCCTATAATAACCAGAATCTTCTTGCCACAAAAAATAATAAACATGGCGTAGCACATTCAAGAAAGCTTATTCAAACCAAAACAGCTACATGATCTCAACCAGTTAGGCCAACAAATCCTATTTGAGCAATGAAAGCTTTGCAGACAAGATGCATTTAGAAGATTAGCCAGAAATAATCTAACAAACTTCAATGAGGAGAGCCTTAAAATATATGAATTCAGAATCTGAGACCTTCATTGCGCTACAAATAAAAAAATAGAAAGTGACATATTTAAGAAGGCTTATGAAAAAGTTAAGACCAAAACAGCATAATATCTACAAGTTAAATCCACCCATCCTGCTCAAGTAGATGTGAAAGTTTTCTAGCCAAGATGCAGTTAGAAGATTTCAAGAAGAAATTATTTAACAAACTCTAATCAAGAGAGACAGTATTGCAAGGTAGTCATACACTATTACAGCATAACTATGTCAAGCGTCCTTACTTCTGAATCGATGTTTTGCTCTTTGATTGCCATTCCTGTGCCTTCCAGAGTGTTTTCTGAACCATGACGAGCCTTGACTGGGAGAAGAATCATCCTCATCAACATCTTCTTTCCAACTCTAAGACATGGAAGAAAAGAAAGCATTAGATGCAACATCTTACAAGTAACAAAATCAGGAAAGAGAGCATATAAGGGAATCATCTAAAACTAGGGCCAAAAGAGTTCATTATTAAAAAGAACCATAAAAATAATGATACTAAGGAATTCTCAATATCACCATACTGGGGGGTGTATATGAATACAAACTTTATCCAAAATTACCAACACTAGAAAACTGTATGGATTCACTACAAAACATAGTGAACAAACAGTTAACAAAACATATATCTGAAAATAGGCAATAAAAGGTTATAGTCCAGATTGGACAAATGCAAAAGCAGTTATATTGGCACAATTAAGTTTGCTATAAATTCTGTTCACAATGGAAATGTTGTCATCGCAGAGTTATAACATAAAACAAAGGACAAAAACTTAGATGCAGCTCTTTAGGTGTTTTTGCTGTTTTTTTTTCACAATTATAATTGAAGTTTCACCTCAGAAACTAACTCTTAATTTAAATGTGGACCTCACTACCACAGGTTACCAAGACGACACTCAAATTTTAATCAGAGAACAACACCTATGGCATCTAAGGAACTTTCCCTATGTTCCGTCTTTAAAATAAATCTGAGAAAAAAATTAGGAAGCTAAGGTGCGGTGATCAAGTTAAATTCTGGCATGATCTTTTCCTAGACTGTATGGTTTCTGTGGATAAAGATACCTCGATAAATGGAATAGGGAATGGCAAAATGAAAGCTAGTGTTGGAATTCGAAATGGATAAAAACTTTGTGAGTGGGAAAAAAGTTAAGAAGAGATGGAAATAATCAATTAGAACAATGAGCATGTTTGGAGGAAACTTTCCCGCAAGCACTTCAAGGAAAAAGAAGGAAAAAATAAACCATCTTCTCCTCATGCTAAAATTACTCTATAAATAAGTTAAAATTAGATTTTGGAGAAGTCAACAGGAAATAACTTCTACAAATAGCTCATGTGTAGGCTAATTTTACTTTGTGGAGAAATTGATTTCATTCTTTTTTTCTCAATCTCAGTGGAAAAGTCTCTCTAAACGTAGTTAATGGTGAAAAATATAGTTGCCCCTTAATTACTTTTGTTTGAACCTTAACATATACCCAATAAAAATCAATTTTTTTCCGTGAATAGTGTTTTGATGAGAACTTGAAAACACACCTAAATGTACTGAGCAACACTAACCTGAAACATGAATTGCGCGTAAGCATTGACATCGCGGAGCAGTGTTTGTTTGGCACGAAGTCTTCCGAATCTTCTCGAGTGATCGTTGCATCTCTGCAAGCAAAAGGACGTTAGAAAAAAAAAATTGTGAAAAACTGATGTTGAACTAGACAAGGTGCAGTTCATGGGACTGACGGATTCCCAAAAGGTGTGAGCTTTGCGTTGCAAGTGATTAGTGGAATGAAAGAGTCTGGCGAAGTTGGTCTTGTTCATTTTTTCTCAAAATCTTGAAACTGTGAACAATAAAAGGGAAAAGAAAAAGACCATTGATTCTTACTAAGAGAATGAATCATGCCCAAGAGTGTTTTGGGAGCAAATTATGAGAAAAAAACCAGTGTTATGGGTATTTCTCGCACTCACCCAATAGTTCCTATCATTTTGTGTCCTCTTTTTAAAATATGGGTTTAATATCTAATTTTGTCCTCTTGAATTTTTAAGAAGATTCTTAATTTTTTTATTTGATCAATTTAGTTTTTTAATTTCTTAAAAATATTTAATGTAGTCATTTTTGTTAAATTGATATTAATCCCGTATTCGTATAATGTTACGTGTGTCACGTATCATATTATTGTAAATTAGTCGTATAGTACCCAGTTTGGTGCTGGAGTTTCTAATTGGTACCCGATTTTAAAAAAGTGTCAATTACGTACTCAAATTAGTTTAAGTGCACCAATTGAGTGCATTTAAGTTGACGCCGTTAGAAAGGTTAACGTTGACTGATACTGGTTGGTCTGTGAATTAAATTTGGAACACGTGGAGATTAATTTTTAATGACGTGGAAAGCTGGGGAAGAAAATTAAATATGTCTTGTAATGAAAAATTTTAAAAATAAAAGAACGAAAAAAAAAAAAGGGCGACGAAGTTAAAAAAGAAGTCGCAGAAGCATGTGATAAAAACGTGAAATTGGGGAAAGGTGACGCAGGGGAGTGGAGGATTCTTCGCGAAGTGGTGGAGAAATTGAAGGCGACTTTCGAACACTGAAGTGGAGACTTGAGAGCGACTTACGGACCATTGATAACGAAAGGTTGGTATTGTGTTTTTCTTTAATTTAGTGATTAGGGTTTTGATGTTAGGGTTGATTTTTGTGAAGTTGGGAATATTGGAGAACAGGTTGTTGTTGAGTGCGAGGATGGAGTGGCTAATGAAGATGTTTGTGTTGGGGATGGTGAAGAGGAGTTGGCTGATAAGGTGAATACAAAAGTAATTGCACCCTTTAAATACATCATTGCCACTACTCCGCTGCTTACAAAATAAAAACAAAAATATAGAAAACGAGAGGAAGAACAAACTGAATTAGGGCACAACAAACTGTCCGGATATTGATGAAGAAGAAACTGGATTAGGGCAGAACATAGGAGAGGAAGAAGATAATGAAAAATGAGGGCCAATCTTCTTTAAATATAAATATCATGTGGAACACTGTACAATTATAATTTCAACCAGTCATCTATTATTATTTGACACGTATCCCTTCTGCACTGCCACCTCACCACTTCCTAACGCCGTTTGGGAACATTTAACGGTATGGACTCAATTGGTGCACTTAAACTAATTTGGGTACGCAATTGACACTTTTTTTAAACCGGATACCAATTAGAAACTCCAGCACCAAACTGGGTACTATACAACTAATTATACCTATTGTAATATGATATTTGTAATTTTTAAAGGTTTAATGTGACAAATAGTTTGAATGTGATAAGTGTCCCATTATATTTATATTTTTTAATATTTTTAAAATATTAAAAGTTTAAATAGGGATTATTTTTATATAAAAATGTAAAAATAAAATAATTTAAATATTTAAATGGAGTGTTTGATATATGAATTTTTTAAAAAAATTTAACATGTATATATAAGTTATAATTAAGTTTAATAACTAATTTGGTCTCAAATTTGAGAGAGAACAAATTGTTTCATTTGGAGAGGAAAGAGAACCAAATTGGATCAAAATTATAAATAAGAGGACTAAATTGAAAACAAGTTATGTCAGGTGACAATAATATGACACGTGGTACTCTAGAGATACGACGTTAACGTCAATTTAACAAAAATGACTGAATTGAATATTTTTAAGAGATTGAAAGATTAAATTAAACAAATTAAAGATTAAAAAAAATTTAAAAATTCAATTAAAATTAGAGAACTAAATTAGATATTAAACCTAAAATATTTTGTAATTTATTTCATCAAACCTACGATATTCGCCCAGAAAGATGAAAATATTAGTTTCAATGGTCAAATGATATCAAAATTTGACAATTTCAGCAATAAAGTAATACTTTTATAACAACCTAAATAAGACTCATGACATGTTCTTTGTATTGGACTAGTCTAGAATAATGAATGAAGAGAAATAAATTTATGCTTAAATACTATTTTCTCCCTTTTGGTCAAATTTTTTCGATGTGTTCTCGTTTTTTTTTTTTCTTTTTGTGTTTAATAAAGTTACGATTTTTGTCAATTTTAATGAATATGATCCTTTTAAATAACGGTATTCAAATTTTTAAAAATAATTAAACGAATGAAGTATGTCTAACACAAGGTAGTTCGTGACTTTTTCTAATTTTGTTATTTTAATTTTAATTTTTCAAAAATTGTGCACGTGTTAGGTTAGTATTCTATCAAGTAAAAGTTATTAGTATTAATGTAACGTATTTTATATTTAATTTAGTTTCAGGTCAATTTTATTCCATTCGATCTCAATTCTCCTTAGTTTTGTTTAATTCAATTTTAATTTCTTTTAAATTAAACAATTTTATCTATATCTAAATTTAATTTTTATATAGTTTTTATATTGAATTTTTTATTAAAATTTACATTTTTTAATAAACATTTGAGTATAGCATAATATTTATAACATAGTGAAATGCATTATCAAAAGTTATATTTTTATAATATTTTTAATTATACGTTTTGAATTTCTTCAATTTTTATAAATAATTTATTATATACCTTTGTTTTATTAGTTGTTTTTTATTAAATGTTTCGTCAATATGTGAAGATGAAACTATTTTTATTTTTAATACGAAATAAGTTGAAGAAATAGAATAAAATAATATAAGTAAACTTATTTTGTGCTATAAAAAAGATAAAATAATTATTTATATTTATAATTATTTTTAGTAATGCAATAAGTAATATTTGTTTTCTAGATAATATAATGAAAACTTAGCTCAACACATTTGGTATAACATTTAGATAAAAACATTGGTTATATTTGGAGAGAGACAAAATTGTTTATTTTGAAAAAAATTTGAAATTGAATCGAATAAAATTAATGAAATTTGGAACTTAATTAAATATAACACGGCATGATACTAACACATGACACTTCTTATATTGATTTGATATTTGACATTGACAATGATTTGATATATGATATTGATATGGTTACGTGATACAATATTGACTTGACACTTAAATAACTTTTATAAATTAAAAAAAATAAAAAATCATGAATTGACATATGATACACATGGTTCATCTCTTATTAACTATTTAAATGTAGTTATAGAGAAATTAAATTGACAAAAATTAAGATCTTGTTGAACATGAAAAAAAAATTGATTACATTAAATAAACTTAACCAAAACAAGGATAAAAATAGTATATAAGTCTATATTATATTATGAAATTGCATCCTTAGTCACTATTTTTATGATTTTTTTTTATTTATTTTTGTTTTTACACTAGATCTTTAATATTTTTTTATTTACACTTTAACTTTTTAAAATTAACTCGATTTTATTAAATGAATAAAACTTGAATAAAGAAGAGATTAAAGTTGAAGTTAATAAATTGATTTTCTTAGAACTTGGAATGGAATATGTAGACATAAAAATGTGACACCTAACCCTAGAGAGTAATGCAATGCACGTCATGAACAACGAAGAGTGGGTGGGAACAACCTTAGTGTTTCAATCTCACATCTGTTAACTCAGTGGTGAGTTGGCCTCTCCCCACCAAATAAAACTAACAATGAAAATTCAAAACTCATCAACCCTTCAAAATAGACAAAAATCACTTCCTCTCTCAAACAAAACAACTAATAATGGAAATTCCAAACTCATCGACCCTTCAAAATAGTGGTAATTCATAATAATACCGTTTCTTAAGTATAAAAATTTAAGGTAATTGATAATAGTTCTATCCATTTATTTATTTTTTATATAAAACCAAACCAAATCAAATCAAATTTTCGAACAAAATGAATTTCAAAATCATGTTATAGTTTAAAGTTTAAAAACATAATTAATTCATACAAAATAAATAATATAATTATTTATAAATAAAGATGTTGCTATAGCTAAAAAAAAATAATTATAAAAAAATAATAGTAATAAAATACTTCATTGTGAAAACGTCTAAAGAGAAATTCTATCTTTACCATGATTAAGATTAAGAAAAGTTTACCATAAGAAGATCTCGTATATTTAAACGATAATGTTTTATGAAATAATATACATACATACAAATAAAATATTGCACAAAATCCATAAATTTTCAATCAATAAAATAATTTATTAAAATTTGTATCTGCTTAGATACTATACAATTCTTTTTAGTATTTTGAGATCTCAATGGCATAGTATCAGATGTCCTCCAAAGAAAATCCTTATAATCTTAATTAAATATATAAGATTTTCTTAATGTTTAAAAACTTACATTTAATAACTCAATCACGTATCATACACATATACATACACACATAATATATATATATATATATATATATATATATTTTTTTTTTTTTGATTCCATCATCCCTACCACATCTTTTTAATCAATTAGTACAGTATCCAGCAGAGCTTATGATCTTTTGCAGACCTGTCACCTTTAAAGCATACCATTAATGTCTAAATAAAGTTCTTAAGGAAAGGGAATTTATCTATATTATTCTTTTCAATCATTCATCTGCATCTGAAATATTTTCTGAAACTATTTTCATTTTTTAAAAAAAAAATTGTATTTTTTGGTATACAAGGTCTTAAACTGTCCTTTTTTAAATATTTATTGTAAAAACTAAGACATTATTGTACACAGTAAATTTAATTTATGTTAGTGCAGTAAAACTTTGTCATTGCATAATTCAGCCATTCTTTTAAATACAATAAATGAAAAGAAAATGAAGATCTCATAGAATTGAATGGTAGGGAAAAGTAAAAGAGAGAAAGGGAATAGCTCCCACTTCTTGGGAGAAAATAATTTAAGAGGAATCACTTTACTATTTTCAGACAAAAAATGCCCTTTTATTAGAAAGAATGTCTTAATTTTTTGTACATTTTTTATGGTGTAAATGTAGAGAATCAAACTATAAAAAAAATTCTATTTCTTGTTAAGGTAAAATTTATCTTTAAAAAATAAAAAATAATTCAATTTTTTTTCTAATTTAAATTTAATGTTATTTTTTCCCGATCCAAATAAATTGTGAATAATTTAGATTAGGGGCTGGTTTAGAAAAATTAAAGTCAATAATAATTTTATGTATTTGATGTGAGAAAAGGTGCCAGCTATTTCCAACAATAAACGTGACGCGCGAGGATGAGATGATCGGAAAGGAAAGGGACGGTCAGGATCTTCCTATATGACATTTGCGGTTCATTTGAGTCGCATTTCATTTGGCACAACTTTCCTTTTTTAAACCACACTACTGCTGATACCTCAGCCACACAAAAGCACGTTCCTTAAAAATAGAAAGCGCAACACAGAAGTCACGTACACGTAGCTTCCTTCATTTCGGAAATTCTAAGGTACTCATAACAACACATTCTCCACTTTCTTCTATCCTTATTTCAAACATTCCATCATCAATTCTTCGAAGGTGACAATTAATCTCGTAACAATTTGCACTCCTTCTACACTCATTACCTTGATACTTTTTATGTGAGACTCTGATCATGTTGAAAATGCAGCATTTTTTGGGTGTGATGATCATGAATTGTTATGTTTTTTACTGATCTTTATCATCATGTGACACGTATAATAACCCCAGATCTTACATTGTATCTTAGGGAGACACATGAATCGTTCTTGTTTCTGTTTCATTGTTTTATGAGAGTTTTTGTAATGTTTGGTGCGTTTTGCAGCAATCAATAAAAGATGGCAGATGGTGAGGATATCCAACCTCTTGTTTGTGATAATGGAACTGGAATGGTCAAGGTATATATATAAATATGGATCGATTAGTGTGTGTTCCTCTTTGATCTTTCTTATAGGCAAGGTTTGAATTGCGGTCATAGTTGCACTTTCGTCATGTTAATGCTGTGAGAAATTGCAGACTAAATGTTTGTGCAATTGTCACGGCATCATGTGAAAAACTGCAGATAGTGCAACTGAAATGGCGATTGCAGACCTTTTCTGAAACTCTGATTAACGGGTTTTGGTTGTTAATGATCTTTCTGTTTTGGTGTTGATTTATGTTAAATTTTGCAGGCTGGATTTGCTGGAGATGATGCTCCAAGGGCTGTGTTCCCTAGCATTGTGGGTCGTCCGCGTCACACTGGTGTGATGGTTGGAATGGGACAAAAGGATGCTTATGTTGGTGATGAGGCTCAATCCAAGAGAGGTATTTTGACTCTGAAATACCCAATTGAGCATGGCATAGTTAACAACTGGGATGATATGGAAAAGATCTGGCATCACACTTTCTACAATGAGTTACGTGTGGCCCCAGAAGAGCACCCTGTTCTCCTCACAGAAGCACCACTCAATCCCAAGGCCAACAGAGAGAAAATGACACAGATTATGTTTGAGACCTTCAACACTCCAGCTATGTATGTTGCCATCCAGGCAGTGCTTTCCCTTTATGCTAGTGGTCGTACAACTGGTAAACATTCTTCTGTATCTGCTCTTCCTTTTCTTGGTTTCTGGTAAAGTTTGTGGGAATCAATGATGTCATACGTTTTATGATTTCATTACTAGTGCAGTTTGACATGAATGTTAGTTGAGACTATGAGATCTGAGGGACTTCGTTGACATTAAAATAGTTTGCAAAAAATGGTTTTTAACTTTTTATGCTTTTTCACACAGGTATTGTTCTGGACTCTGGTGACGGTGTGAGCCACACAGTTCCAATCTATGAAGGGTATTCCTTGCCACATGCAATCCTGCGTTTGGATCTTGCAGGGCGTGATCTGACTGATGCCCTCATGAAAATCTTAACCGAGCGTGGCTACTCTTTCACCACTACTGCTGAGAGAGAAATTGTGAGAGATGTTAAGGAGAAGTTAGCCTACATTGCTCTTGACTTTGAGCAAGAGCTAGAGACATCAAAAACAAGCTCAGCTGTTGAGAAGAGCTATGAGCTACCTGATGGACAGGTGATAACGATCGGTGCTGAAAGGTTCCGTTGCCCTGAAGTTCTCTTCCAGCCATCCATGATAGGGATGGAATCTTCTGGCATTCATGAAACCACATACAACTCCATCATGAAGTGCGATGTTGACATCAGGAAGGATCTCTATGGTAACATTGTGTTGAGTGGTGGTTCAACAATGTTTCCTGGCATTGCTGATAGGATGAGCAAGGAGATCACAGCATTGGCCCCAAGCAGCATGAAGATTAAGGTGGTGGCACCACCAGAGAGGAAGTACAGTGTCTGGATTGGAGGCTCCATTTTGGCATCCCTCAGCACCTTCCAACAGGTACAGCACTTTGCTTCAATTACATGTGAATGAAATTTGTGTTGCTTTTGTATAGATGACGCAGAAAATTCTATTTGGAAAATATGCAGAGACCAATGTAGTTAAGGGAAAAGAAAAACAGAAAAAACCAACATAACTCAGTTAAAGGGAAAGGAAACTGGTTTAAATAAAAATGGATGAGAAACCAATGTACTGTGTATGGTAATGGAACAACTTCTTTGTTCTTCCTTGAAAGAAGAAGCTTTTCTAATTAACTTTTGTAAAAGCTCCTTTTGGTTTTTTCATAAAGAAAATACTTTTATTCTCTGTATTCTTTTTATAACTGTGTTTGGTTCAACTTCTCCATATTAAGCAAAGAACCAAAAGAAGTTGTAAACACAATCTTAGTACTGATCTTATTCTTTTTCTGATTACAATTTCAAGTATTCATGGTATCTCTTTCTTTCTTGAGAACAGATGTGGATTGCAAAGGCAGAATATGATGAATCAGGCCCCTCAATCGTCCACAGGAAATGCTTCTAAAGATGCAGAGAGTCCAGGAAACTTTAATATATAATCCATACTCCTGAATTACCATATACTGGTTGAGGAAGTTTCGTTTTCTATTCTTTACCATTTTTTGACCATGTTTTTGTGTTTTCCTTTTTCGATATTTTGGATAAGAGCATTAAAGCAAAGCATGATAATATATATATAAGATTCTTTTTTGTTTTTTTTCTTCCTTTCATTGCCATTTTGTAGTAGAAGAGCTGTGTATTGTCATTGATTTGATTTGGTTGAATCAAATGGTCCTAAGTATTTTGATTAGAATAGTAGTATGTTCTTGATTTATTGTTCTGTGAACGAAGAGTCCTTGTTGTTCACGGGCCAATCTTTCATCATAATAATTGATATTTTGCCAACTTTGCATGTGATATCATAATAAAGCATTTACCATTATGTTAGTGTTAATTTTTTCCTGCAGTTGAAGAAATTTAAAAATGGATCATATGAGCAGCATGATTTTCCACCATCTCAGTCACACAATAAAGCTATATAGAAGAATAACAACTTGCCACGTATAAGAATTAGAGAAAGAAGATCACCAACCAAACAGGATAAGAGATTGTGATCTGAATTTGGTTGTAAGAAGACAACAAAGTCTAAAAGGAAAATTGGTATTACGAAAGATAAATTGAAAAATAAGCCTAATTGGGTGGATAAGAACCCAAGACTAGCACAAAGTAACTTCCCAGAAATAGCAAAAGCAGACCAAACAACCTCAAAAATGAATAATTAATTACTTACTGACGTTAACAGAAAGAACAAATGCGAAGTTTAGCTTAATCATCTATAAATTCATTGTCACTGAGTCTTGTTAGTATTAATTAAAGTTTTCTATATATTTAATTATAAAAATATTCAATTGAGCCAAGTGTTAAACTTTTGTACTTACACTACTTAATAAATTTATCATACACATGTATTGTTCAAGTCTAATCAGATAGGAACAGTGTAGAATGTGAAATTAAACAACCTGCCATTAAATTGAAAGATCATACGAAATAGATCAATTTTATGAAGTTTCGTATAAATCAAAATCTAATTGTCACATCGTCGTACCATTTTATTTTAATGGAAAATATATTATATATTATTCAAAACATAAGCAATATTTATTACTAATATATTAATTAATAGCCATATATAATCAAATGACTCTAAGTTAAATTGACTAATTGTGTATTCTATTAAAAATTATTTACCAAGTAATAAGTTTTAACAACTAATTTACTTTAATAGATAATGTTATTTAAAATATAAGTAAATGTCTACTATTAAATAATAAATAATACACTGATACGCGTCTTATTTTAATTGATTAATACTTTCTTTTGTATGAATTTATTGGAATATATTTATCGAAATGGTTAAAGAAAAGTTCTAAACTTAACGCTCACATTTTAAAAAAACTCTAATTTAAAGACTCAAATTTTGTAAATGAGATAAAAGTTAAAAGTATGGTAATTTTTTGGATGTGATAGTTTCTTTTGAACATATTTTCTGATTAAATTGAAGTTTAGAACTCTGCCAAAATTACCATCTGTAATGTCACTGTGACCACAGCTTCCCAAACTTCAAATTTTAAATCTTAATCAAACATTAAATTTAGATTCATCTTTACTTATCAATGCTAGGAAAGGAAATTACTTAAATCAATTTATCAAAAAAGTAAATGTAAAAGCAAATGCATCTTACTCTAAATCAAACAATACAACTATAGTTTGGAACTGGAACTGCATGATTCAAATCAATCCCAAAAGTGCAAAAGGCGAGTTATTAACACTACTCAAAAATCACATCCAAAATTTGAAAAAGAAATAGAAACAGCCATTTGATGTATTAACTTTCGATGTAAACATAAGATTAATTCTAGAAAAATTGAATCTCTAATCCAAATACGCACTTAAAACTACACTCTAGGCTATAGAGATCATTCGATCAAACAAGGTATGAGGGTATAAAAACAATCACACTGCAAAGTGTACCACCAGCAATCCAGAGAAAAAAAAAAAAGAAAAAGCATGAGAGAAGCATGGTTTCCCTAATTTATCACCAGCAAACATGTTTCCAATAGACAGAGTATAGTTTAAAACGTAGAAGTTAAGTGAGAATAAATGTTTAAGATAAACAACAATTAGATGCTGCAAAAATGTCTAATGAAGTATTGAATTTCTTTTAGCTTCCTTTTTTGGAGAATGTAGCAGAAAGGAAGTGTGTGATTGTTGTGATCATTCCAAACCCCGCAAACTTCTAAAATTTGATGGTCCAACTGTGTCAATAAAGCCTTTGATGGACAACTCAGGAACTGTAACCTTCTTGCCACCCATTTCATGGTCAATGAAGACAACAACCACTGTGATATCATCATGGAAGAAACGCCTAATCCCCTTTCCAATCTTCTGAAGATCTTTATATCTCATTTCCCTTTTCCTAGCTGCCTCATTCAAAGCTGCCATAAGAAGCCTTCTTGCAATCCCCTGGTGGTTTTCAACAGTGTGTTAGAGAAGGTGTTCTTGGATTGTTATGAACAAAGACAAAAGCTTAATGGCTTTTCTCATATACTAGTGAAGAGATGGTTGAAGGAAACAAAAAAAAAAGCATCTTACTGTTCGTGGATTGTTATGAACAATCTCAGCAGCTTCCTGGTTTGTCAAGTGCTCCCAAAGTCCATCAGATGCAAAGATAACAAACTTATCATTAGGTCGTAAGACTCTTGAACATATGGATGGTTCTGCGGTTAGCACCGGCCGGCGGATAGGTTCCGGCAGATGGAACCGTGGGAATGACGGGTCGAACGAGAACTCCGGCCGCTTCAAATATGCATCTCCTATAGATCTGGATACCTGATCTCAATTGTGGGTGGACAAGAAAACTAAGTTACAATGAGCAACCACAACCAGCACAGTAGGCATCACATTACATAAGAAAATGAAAGAATAGAAACTGAATCAGAATTTAATGTAGCAGCAAAAGGCCAAGAGGACTTGTTGAAATAAGCTAAAAACAGCTTATAGACACAGATCATAAATGTTTTCACAAGTTCTACCAAAACATTTGTCATAAAAGAACTGTAAACAAGTTCTTGCAAAACATGATTTTGTGTAAACGAAGAAAAGGGTATGAACTTAATAAGAAGAAAACTGATTCCATTGAAGCCACAACAGTTTATAGACAGAAGGGGAAATGATATTACACACAGAAAGAGGCAAAAACAGAACACTATGAGCAGCAACAACAACATAAACCATTAACAGAAATTTCTTTGGAACGAGAAAAGAAAACCTGGATGATGCCTTTAATGCGCCATGTTCCTTGCTTCATAACTACAATTTGTGAATCTTCTGGATGCAAAGACCTGAGTTCTCGTCTAACCTCCTCTTTGCTTGCATTGTGTTCTTTCGTCAACTGTTCAGCGATGATCTTGTTTGACCTACCTACAGAACCAATTACAGCTCGAGAGTCTCCGAGATTCGCAATATATAGTGTTCCTTTCCAGATAACACCAACCAGGCAACAGGACCCCATTGCTGCTATCAATGGCTTTATTCCATAACTCCTTCGAACAAGAGTCAGAAACCCATCCTCAGTAGCAGAAACAGCATTCCTGATAATATCTTCGGTGATAGAACCATTTTCTTGAGCAACCCCTGCAATAAGATTCAGCATAAAACTTACACAACTTCCTGAATCAATGCAGTATCAAGCATATTCGCAAAATAAATAAGAACTGGGAAAAAAGTTGCAGATTAATAAAAATATACGCATCCTGTGAGACAGAAAAAGTGTCTACATATTTTAACTGAGTCTGAAGCTATCAATTTATATGTGAAAAGAAAAAGGAAGAGATGAGCAAATAAAAACTGAGAATATGGAATTTCATAAACCATACGGATCCAGAATTCGCAGACAAATCAATAATTTGCATGCCGACCTTAATCCTACCATACTACGTTTTCAAATTTTCAAACTTTTTGAAGAGAAACATCATGTTACCTACTCCAAGCACTCAAAATTACAAAAGTAAAAAAATCATACTAATTTCAAATGACAAACTAAGGTAGGGGTCTTCTTGGTCAAGTGTGTGCCTTGATTGTATGAGTAACCTAATCTTCATTACAGATTTTCCCTCTTCTCCCTTACCACTCCCACAACAAAGCAAACCATAAATATAAAACTCTATTTAATCAAAAGAAGGAAAAAAAAAAAAGGCATATGATTGACTGATGTAAAAGAGGAAAATTATCGCTTTCACAAAACCAAGTTAATATTGAGGAAGAACTGCATGATAAGCTAAAAGGTTCAAATTTTTAAGAACAAAATTCATCTATCCTTTCTAGGATATGTACAATACATACACATCCAAATTCAATAATGATTTCCATCCAAAGAACACCACTCAAAAACCAAAAAGAAAAAAAATAATAAACCCCACCACCTATTCCTATCTATTCTTCTGAAAGCAATTTGAATTTTCCTCAGTTTCTGGTAGCCGCAAAAAACTTACAAACCAACAACAGAACTGGCCAGCCAGAAACAGATAAGCCAAACCAAAGGTCCATCCAAATAACACCAAAAAGACCCAAAATCTAAAGCAACCAAAAAGGTCCAAAATATCAACATTGATCAACCCTCCCCCAAATCAACCACACATCACCCCAAAACAAACCCATAACCTTATTTTTTTAGTACAAAATAAAAGAATATCTTCTACGCTAACCCATCCAGCATGACCGATAATCAACTACTAAACGCTACAAAACTCTCCAATCAAGCATTAAATCACTTGATCTCAACATCACTCATCAAACTAGAATTACCTCACATCCATTAATCTATTTTCTCAATTTTCATGGAAACCTGTGTTTTCATTCTCCATATTTTTTATTCAACAAAGTTCAAGGTCTTCACTTTCAAGTTGATAAATTTGACTTGGAAAAAAAATGCAAATTTACTCCTGCAAAGTCTAAAACCTATAAAGAATTTTAGAAGGGTACTGAATCTACGTAATTTCTTAGAGTTTAAAATCTAAATTAATCGATACGAAAATATGGAAATTTGACCAGAGTGAAATGAAATTAGAGAACCTAAAACATTTTCTTTCGCTCACTATTACTACTGTTGCTGATGAATTGAGAAAGGTGGAAAAGGAGACTGACTCATGAGATTATGGAAGAGGTGATCGTTGATGAAGCGCGAGGCTTCGGCTCCGCCGTGTCCGTCATAGACGCCGACGAAGACGGCGTCGGCGCCGGTCTCCACCTGGCTCTGATCTTCGATCACTTCGTTGGCCTGCACGACGGCGAAGGAGAACTCCCCGCAGGAGTGCTTCTCGAGATCGCGGTGCCACACGAGCACGTCGCCGGCGGCGGCGGCGTCGTCGAAGTCATCCTTGCTCATACGCGCATATCGCCTCACCGGTCTCAAGCATGCCGACACTATCCTTGCCAGCCACGAAAACATCCCACATTTCCCTCTCTCAGGGATCCCCAGAATAAGAACACGAAGAACCCAGAGAGAGAGGGGTGCGGAAATTGAACAATGAGATGCACCCAGAAGGGGCAGAAGGTGATTCTGGAGGTTTTTGATTATGGGGTGGGGAAAAGATAGGAACTTGGGAAGTGGGAATTGGTGAGCAGCGAAAATAAGGAAGAGTGAGAAGATTGGGTGTGAATTATGGTGTGAAGAGAATCTTTTTAGTATTGTTGGATTTGGAGAAAGGGTGTTGGAAAGAGAAGACTTGAAATGGGAGAGGATCTGGTAATTTGAGAGCAGAGAAACGAAGAGAAGGAACAGAAGGAGAGAGAGAGTTGTTTATGTCAGAAGTGGTGAAGAAGAATGGTTAAATACATGATGTTGGCGGGTTGCACATAATGAATGGTGTTTTGTTTGTTTGTGTTGTAGAGAGAGAGAGAGTAAGAAAGAGGGTTGATTTGAGATAGCAGGATTGTGGGGTAAGTGAAAGTGGGGTAATTGTAATTGATAGAAGGGAGAAAAGAAGGGAACTTTGTCTGAGAAAGAGTGAAGAAGAAGAAAGGGTTGAAGAGAGAGTTTGTGTGAGGGAAGTTGAATTATGTCTCTGTTTTATGTTTGACTTTGATTTGAGATGATGAAAATGGAGAAGAAGTGAAGAAGAAGAAGACGAAGAAGACGAAGAAATGGTGTATCACCTTTCCTTTTGTTGAATTTGTTGTGGAAATTGAAAATGTTTTTTTATTTTTATTTTTTATTTTCACATTAACAGGTTCTACACGGCAGAGAGTAGACAGAAGTAGTAGGTAGGTAGGAGGGAAAGGAAATATAATAAATAAAATAGATAATACGATCAAAGAAAAAGAAACATAAAAAGGTATAAAATAAGATCTAGATTTTAGAGTGTGGACAAATGAGAGGTAAAATATAAAATGATTTAAATGTCTCTCAATATTTGGTCAAATAAACCTATGAAAATACATTCGCATGAATTCATGTGCTTACTTGAGTGGGGAAGGATCCAAAGTCTTGTCATATATGCAATGCAAAGGATTTTACTTATTTATTTATTTTCTCTTAAAAGGTTATTTATTCTTTCTTTCACACTTAGTAGGTCATCAAGTTTATTTTAATTCTTGCATATTAAAAAAAGTAATTTTCATCTACACTTGTAAAGAAGAAATGTGTTTTGGATATTTTTAAAATTTTCAAGGTTCGGTTTTAATTTCTTTGATAAAATTCTTTTTTTTTTCTTTTGATTTTGAAATATCTAATTTTTAATATTTGAAACACTTCCTGAGTCATTCTTCGATCTATATAAAGAATTGTTTAAATTAATTGGATAAATATGTTTTTAATTTTTAATTTTTAAATTTTAATGTAAATTAAAATTCGTTATATCTTAAATTTTGATATAATTTAAATTTTAAATTTAAAAAATAATAATTAGATATAAATTTTTTAATCTAACTATATATATTTTTTATATATAAATGGTATTTCAAATTAATATTTAAGTTTTTTTATACCATTTAACACGTTATTTTATATATTAATTCATTTTTTAAATTTAAAAACTAAAATAAAACAAAATTCAATTTCAAACTAAATATAAGAACTACTGATATATTTAGTCCAAAAAAGTTTTTGTCCACATATTACACCATCATCATTTTGAGTAGTACATTCCAAAATTAAGTGAACAAATGTTTTTCACAAAATACTTTAAAAAGGGTCAAGACAATTTCGTACTAACTCTCCAAAAGTCATTCTTTACTTTTTCACTTCATTCCTTTCTTGAAAATCGAATAGCTAAGATCATAACCTATTACAACCATCAAAGTTTATGAAAATAAATTAAATAATTAAGATAAAAACAATAATTCTCTTAGAATTACCTCACAAGTTTAAATCTTATGTTGAAAATTATATTTCTTTCATAATCCCTCTTCTCGAGAAAATAAATCTATCGGAATTTAAAAAAAAAAATACGAAAACCTCTGAAACTACTCCATTCACAATCTATAAGTGCAAATTATTTAACATTTTATGTATTTAATATTAAAATATTTCAAAAGAAATACCAACTTTACAATTGACATTGATTTCATATCTTTAAGAAACTAAGATGATTCCTTTTTTAAAAAGAAAAGGAAATTTAAGTTAGTGAATTTCATTAGTAGTTTTATAAATGAAAAAACTCAAAAATATACATTATTTGAATCACAACATTATTATAATTATTACTTCCAATGATCATTATTACTTAATTTTTCCATTAGTTGAATAAAGAAATTTGTGGACAGTGACAAGTTTTCAACAAGTTCAGGTTTCAAAGTGGGTCTATGATGGATTCAGATTATTAGAATTTGTTGCGAAGTGAAGAAAAGTTGTGTATGGTTGAAAAATTTGGTGATATTATTTGTTGAAACAGTGGTATTAAAGAAGCAAAATAGACTTAAAAATCTCACGGCATGTTTGTAAAGACAGAAAGATTTTCCGAATTTTCTATGTTGCTTGTTTCTAGCTATGTTTTTGTTGCTTAGTCAAATGAGTAGGCCGAAAGGGTTTGGGTCATTAAATTTTTGAGTCCAATGATTGCATATTTTGCATAAATTATTTGAGGTGATAGTGTGATCTTGGATCAACATTGGCCACAAGTTTGCGCTATTCACAAAACGAAATGAAAAAGGCTAAGAAAGAGGATTTCGTTGCCTACAAAAATCTCCTCCAATTATCATTACTCACATTGTCATAACTATATAATTACTCTCTTATCTAATAATTTATCTTATTAAATTGAAGAAAAAAAAATAATAAGATGTTTTAAGAAGTAAACTTTAAGTTTAGATATGTAAAGTGAGGTTTACACACACTGAAATATATATATATATATATATATATATATATATATATATGTATGTATATATCGTGCATAAGACTAGATATCCAACAAATACAAGGATAGATATCTATAATTCATGGATATGATATATATACTGGATACGACATATATCTAACACGTTGATATATTTATTTTGAAAATAATAGGATACGACACATAATATATGCATATTGAAAATAGTACAATAATTTTAAAAAACATAATAAATATGTTATTGTTATCATATGCATCCAAATTAAAATCATAGGTGTTAAAGTTGTCTAACATAAAAAATTATAAATTATTGTTTCTTTATAGATCGGATGTTTTGTTGATAAGTATCAATAAACATTAAACAATAGTTATGATATCACGTTAAGAAGTAGACTTTAAATCTAAGTCAACTTTACAAAATTGATTTGTAAAGTAAAATTTGCACTCATCTATATATTATGAAATTGTCTTATTTCTAATCAATGTGAAACTTCTAATTAAATATTGGATATTAAGAAGAGCTTAGTGTGTATTTTTGGAGAATAAGATTTGAATAGAAAGAAAAAAGGGACAGGTGTAATGGAGTAGTTGTGGGTTATAAATAATGCAACATGTTTGGATGGCAATGAGGGGAAGTAGTTTTGGAAAAGTGAGATAGAGTCATGTGGCATGTGAAGTAACTCACACAGTTGCATTAAAGGTTTGTGGTTGCTACCTAGGAGGCAGGACCATTTCATCCCCAAAATTATTATCTCTCTTTCTCTTTCTTTTTCATTCTCACATGCTTGTCACTTCCATTTTCTTCATTCATTGCTCACCCACAAACTCAATCTTTTCAACTTTTTCAACCTTCACCTATCTTCTACCCAAGAACCCTACATACCAAATACTTCTTCTTACTACGTACCCTCTCTCTCTTTCTAGCCTCCACACACAAAAAAAAAAAAGATATCTTCCAATTTATATTAAGAAAAAAGAAAAATCAGATTTTTTTTTTTATATTTTAGACCATTTTGTAATTTCTTGGTTTATGTTAGATGTTTTGAGAGAGGATCATCGAGAAAATATAACACCAATGAACATAATAAGTCCAACCCACATATAAGGGATTGACACCACTCTTAACCCAAAATCTTAAGACAATGAGTTTATGAACTTGATTCTTATATAGTGTTCAATTTTTTCATTTTGACTCAATGTGGGACTTAGACTTACTCTTAGATTTCTATATTTTATTAGTATTATAAAAGTAAAATTGTAAAGAGCAACAAAAATAATATATTATGTTGTTGATTTTGAAACAAATTCTTTTAAAAGTCTTTACAACATAATTGCACCTTATGATTATAATTATATGATTTCAGTTGACAACTTTCACATTTTTTAAGATGATTTTCTTCAATAAATTGTGTTTGTATATATGTATACAATCAAAGTATGTTTAGAATTAAAGTTCTCCATCACTATCTTTGCTTTTAAATGTTGAAATTAAGGCTTTGTACAGGAAAGTCTTCATCCCTGAATGTTGAGGGAAATTGCCTCCAATTTTGGGTGTTGTTTTTGCATAGTAATAAATTGGTTGACTTTGTTTTAGTGAGCATGGATTATTATTATTATTATTATTTTATTTTTTTTGCATGCTATTGATTTTGGGAAACAAGAGTTTATAAAGTAATGTTTTAAAGCTACCTGAGTTTATAAAGTATTAGTACTATGTTTTAAGGAAATTTTGTAGAATATCATTGAATGAATTCCATAGAACTTGATATTTAAAAGAAAGTTAATGTTTTATAATTAAGATAATACTATAAATCAAATAATAATAAATATCACATAGGAAAATATTATTTATTAAAAATTAATTTTTGAAATAACTTTGCATGAGAATCCTTTGGAATCTTAACTCAATGAACCTCAAGCAAGTCCACTTACATGGTAATAAAAAAAAAACTTGTAGAATTTGGTTTGACTATTTTTGTTCATTTAAAAATAATGTTTGTTTTTAGATATTTGTTCTACTTCAAAGTATAAATGATTCAAATTAGAGTATTCAAGTTGTCTATTGTTTTAAATTATCTTTTTATTTAAAGTTAATATGGTTATAAATTGAACAATCAACTTATATCTCTTAGAATATATTACGATATAACATATTGGAATACTGATGTTATCATTTTTATATATATATTTATTTTAGAAACAGAATTGTTTATTCCTTTAATATCTTATACAAAATTTATTTTAATTTATCATAAAGTTAATCCCAGACCAATTTTAAGGGGATCAATTATATCCATCTTGATCTAAAATCTTTAATCAAATAAAATCCCCCATACATATATGATCAATATCTAAATAATATTTTTTCAAAGTTATGACGATACAATATTTAATGATATTGAATTCTTTTCTTGATATTTTAATATGCGTGTGTATAATTTGTGTTGAGGATGATGTTGTAACCGAATTTGAGTATAAAGAGTTGTTTATTTATTTTTATGTTGTATCTAAGTATCTGAGACATCCATTACTAAAAATTCTCATATTATATGAAAATTTTCTTATAAATTTGTTAAAAGAATTTTCAAGAAAAGACATTTTTCTGCTATTTCTTTTAAGAATTTTAATTGACAGATAACTGCACGCACAGTCAATAGTTTGATGAAAATCTTGAAAGAGTATTTGTGGTATTGTCATCTAAAGAAATATCGTCAAATATTTTTATGTTTCTAAATAATGACAAAGCTTTCATTCATATCATTAATTATATGTTTATGACAATGTCCTTCTAAAGAAATATTTTTCCAATGCTTTCTAGGTCACCACAAAAAAATTATTCATATTTTATTAATAATATAAGAGAACGTGTAAATATGTTTTGAACACTTATTTGAAACACTCATGGTTTATAAGTTGAGTTAGCAAATTACATTAGTTTAGATTTTAAAATTGTTGATGAGACTTGGATGTTCGATGTGATGATATTAAATAAAAATATATGAGAATTTTGTTACTTAGAAATTAAAGTCTTTCGAGAGTTCATCTCCTCAATAATATGTTTTAGTTTTTTTTTTATATAATTTTATTACTTATTTTATACATTCTGAACTTTTTTTATTAAACATCAAAATTTTGTTACAACTGGAGCAATAGGGAAATAACATGAAACGGTAAAAGATTTTATTTGGCGCGCTGCAATGGCCAAGAAGATTAAAAATCTTGGAAGAGAATAAAAAACAAACAAAAAGAAAGTTCTTGTAAATAAATGGGTATACAAAATAAAACATGACTCCAATAGGACTATGCAACTTTTTGAAAGTGAGATTTGTAATATTTTGACATAATGAGAGGCAGGGAATGAACTATGATAAAACATTATGAAACATTTAAGTTCCCCAAATGGATATAAATAATGTTCTATCTGGTGATTTGGTCGAATATGTGTACATGAGCGTTCCTCTATGTTTCGAAAACACCGATCCAAATTTTGTTTACAATTTGATAAACTCATTGTACAACTCAAAACAAACGACATTGAAGTATCATAGTTTTGTTCAATCTTATTCAAATTATTCATTGTATATATTATGTGGATGACTTAATTTTAGCACGAAATGATATTTCAATCATGAATATTTTTAAGTTTGCTTAGGTGTGTGTATTCATATGAACAACTTGTGTGTCTTAATATAGTTTTTGAATGGAGGTATTTTGCGAAAATACATGTTAAAAATTATTAAAGACAAATTTATTAGTTGTTAGGTATATGAATTTTCAAGTACAACATAATAAGTTAGCGTTAGTTTTTGTGCATATCTTAAAGATTAAGAATAGAGATGTCAAATAAACTTGTTTCTCTAGGTATTGTCTTAGTCAGTTTCCGTTTTGAAGAGGAATCTCCGCATTGACTAGGTATGGATATGGAGAATTTCTGACTTTTTCAATTGGGAATGAGGATGTGGATGTACATATTCGCCATGTCCCCATCCTCATACCCGCCATAATACTCGTCCTCGGTTAAATTATTAAAATATTCATAGTCAATTAACTAAATATATATATATATATATATATATATTACTACACACTTTCTAGTATTTATTTCTTCTAATTGTTTGGTTTGTCATAAAATTTATTCACGTCTCTAATATATTTTTCATCTTATCATTTTTTTTTGCAATGATGTTGAAATAATGTATGTCAATTAAATGTTTTTTATGCCTCACATTTAAATATTTTTATCTTTTTTAATATTTTTATTTATTGTATATTTTTCTTTAACATAAAAATGTTTAAACTCTCGATCTAAGTGTTCAATAGCATAAACATTTTATTTATTAGGTAATATAAATTTTTGTTTCATTTGAATAACTATTTTGTTTCACTAAACAACTTTCGTTGTTTCTCAACTATTCATTATGTTGATATTTAAATATTTTCTTAAATCTCTAAATTATTTTTCATTTTATCATATCCTTAATTATATATTTGTTTTCCTTTGTGTGATTTTATTCAATAGTCTCTCAAATTGTTTCTAACACACACTTGATAATTTTTTAATATTTTTATTTGTTGTTCATTTTTATCATGTAAAATATCATTTTATATATTTTATATGATTATTTTTATTTTCTAACTCATTATTATATTATAATTTTCTTATTATAATTGTACAAATAAAGTTTATTTACTATAATATAAAAATTTAATGTAATTGCCATGAATTTCTTTTTTATCACCATCAAACATATATGGAAGTTCAAAAGATACAAAATATATGTTAAAATATTTTATTATTATTAGTTTAATATTTGTTTTTTGCGTTATTTTGATCAAATGATGTATTATAACTTTTATTAGTATATAAGAAAGAGTTCATTAAAATTTAAGAAATTGAAGTAAACAGACCTTTAAAATATATTTTAATTTGAATATTTGTTTTTCTTTTATATTTCTTTAAAAATATTTTTAAATTTTCTCAACTAGGTTTCATTCATGTTTACAAATTTAATAAATGTTTTGATTCTCATTAAATGTTATTTGGTATATACAATTATAATTTCTTTATAAATATTTGATATTGAATAAACAACCGTCTTCCTAATATTGAATATTTGATAATATTATGTTTCTTTGACCGTAATTTTGTATTATTTTGTAAAAATTAATTAATACTTAAACAGTAAGAAAACGAGTACGAGTATGGGTACGAGTATATACCCGTTACTTGGTAGGGATGGAGATGGGACAAAGATTTGATACCCGTTGAGTTTGGGTATGGGGATGGGGATGGATTTGTTCGATGAGGATGAGTATGGGATAGTGAAACTCGTCCCTGTCCCGTCCCATTTCCATCCCTCATTAAGAACCTTTTTGAAGACTTATTCAATTATCTCTAACAGTTGTGACTTGTCTTTTCAAATTCTTAACCTAGTTTTCGAATTTGTATTTATAGAGTTTTAAACCCATTTGTAAAATAACCTTTTTGAGTATCAGAAGTTTAATGTTGTACTTTCAAAGAAACTATCTGAGTGTTTGAATAACTTTGAAAAAACTAGTGTGGGTAGAGCGATAAATTTCTCCAAGTGAGTTCTTGGGGATCGAGGTTTATTATTGTTGATAAGAAAGTTGGTCATTCTTTGTGTGACTCAAATGAAGTGTTCTTCATCTCTTGCGTCTTCAAGAGATGTGTATTTTAAACCCTTTAAATCTCTTATTTGTGATTGTACTGGGGTTTATGTTTAGTGATTAAGTTAATCTCTCTCTCTTTAAGAAATTAAAGACTAAACGTAGGGTTTTTATCCGAACTAGTATAAATACTCGATATTCAATTTTCTCTTTCCATACACTTTTATTAACCTACAAATACATTAAAGGAAAGAATATCTAATGATGTCTAATCTTTATATATTGATGAATTCATTGCACTTGTATTATTGCATTTTAGAGGTATATGATTAAGGTAGATGTTATAATCCTCTAATTATTGTTTCATCCATAAAATTTGAGCACAACAATTGCTTGCAACAATATAGCCAGACTCAGTAGTTGATAAAACCACATAGGCTTGTTTATTGGAGTGTCAACTTGTTTCTTAGAGTGCCAAAAAACTACCTTAATCATCCAAAGAGATGACAAACATCACTGGTACTTTTACGAGTACTTTTTCTATCAATTTTACAACCCCCATAATCAACATAATTTTAGGTCTACTAATAGAGATCCTATCATACCTCTAAACATAGCTTAGTTAACTTCCATACCTGATTCATCTTTATCCAAGTAACTCATAGGTGTACCCGCCCCCTTAGCAGTATCTATCCCAAATTTCTTTAGTACTCCCTTGCAATACTTAGATTGAGATATATAAAAGTTCCATGTTCCATTTGCTGTTTAATTTGCAGTCCAAGAAAAAATGTCAATTCACCCATCACTTACTTGCAAATCGTTCACACACAAAATTATCAGTTGATCCAAATATTATATCATCAACATATATTTGATTTAACAAAATGTATTCATCTACTCTTTAATAAACAAAGTTGAATCAATTTTTCTGCTAGTAAAATTATTTTCTAACATAATCCTACTTGATCTTTGATCTTTCATATCAATACTTGTTTTAATCTTTTCTAAATGGTTTATTAACCAATTATGTGTTAAGAAAACTTGTTTCTTATTTTAAAACAACTTTTTTTTTATTCTTTGATTTCATTTAATATTTTGTACTTATTTAACCTTATTTCTATATTTTGCTAAAAAGTGCATGCCATAGTACTACTAAACTTGACGGAACACATTTTAAAAGTATTTTCCATATTATATTCGACTTATTTTGAAGAAATCATATTTTTTCTGCACACTTGTTACACAGAGATTTTGAAAAATGGTTCAAAAAGGTCTACCTAATATCAATTTTAAAAATTAAAAATTTTACATGTTTTAGTAAAACTAAAACAAATAACAAACATGGGTCAAACTTTCAAAACCTTAAAAATGGTAATCCAAATTATGAAATGACCCGGCCCAATCTAAAAGTTGGATCTTGAACGTTAAAAGCTAAAAACAAATTAATAAATTAATAAGTTGGATCTTTAAGTCATAAATTCCTTAAATTGTTCTCTTAAAAAAAAATTGTTTGTAGAAAACCTTGTATTTTATGTTGATATAAAAATCAGACGTATTTTCTCCTACTTATCTCACTAATTGAGTATGTAAAATCACTACAAATAACAACCATATCACATTTAATCAAACTAATAATAACATTGGACTCTTGAAAGAATACATAAAATGTGTGAGAACTCTCAAGTTTATTATTATTATTAAATAATAATAATCAATGAATAAACCAATAAGATGATGAGTTAACAAAATTGTCTATCTTATAATCCATAAAAGGGGGAAAAATAAAAAAAAAATAAAAAATAAAAAGATTGGTTTTTGCTAGGGCAATATAATATACATTGAGAGAAGGAATTGACATGTTAACCTTCAAAGAGATTTTAAACAATATCATTGATCAAACGTTTATGGTGATGATAGTGCCTCTCCATGAAAGCTCTAGAAGCCCCTTCTATGCTTCTTCGCCATGTCTACAACAACAACCATTGAAAAAGACAACTTATGCAAAGGTTTTAAGAGCTCAGACACATCAACAAAATTATGCACTTTTCTTTCTTATCCATAAAAATAAAAAAATATTTTTTTAGTACTGAATTTTGACTGCTTTCTCTTACAATTTTAAACATATTTTTTAAATAATTTTTCACTTTTTTATTTTTTTATTTTCAATATTTCAAAACGATAACATTTCATATATTATAAAAAAAATTATCAAAATTTAATTGTCAAAATATTATTATCCTTAAAAAAAACCCAATCTTCTCACAATTCCGCTTCTTTATGATCGAGACCCATCAACAATCGTCTTATTCATATAGTATAATTCAAAATCTATCATTGTAGTATTTAACTTCATTTAAGTTATCATTCGGATTACAATACACCATAAAGAACTGAAAACTGTTTTTTGATGTCTCAAAAACAAAGAAAAGTGTTAGAAAAAAAAAAGTGTCTCAATGTTGTTTTAATCTTTTCAATCATTTTTTCTTAAAATACAATTTTTAAAGAAACAAAAATTATGTTAAAAGAGTACAAATATTTATGCTTTTTTTTTTCTGTATTTCTTGTTCCAATACAGATAACAAATTGGTGGAAACAATTCTAGTCAGAAGAACAACAAAAACTCCCTACCAAATGTTACATTCTCAATTAATAGTAGCACAATAAATCATAAAATATATGTTTAAAAAATAAAATTACACAAGAAAAAAATATAAAAGATCTTTTATGAATTAAAATTAACCTACAGTTATTCTTTTCCCTAATATTGATTTACAGTTATCCTTACGGGTTTCGACAATTTTTTTTTTTTTAATAAAAAACAATAATTTTCCAAAAAATTAAAATCAGTAAATGATATAAAATTGATTTACCTTCTCAATCGTTCCCAACAGTGACTTGTTTCTGAAACCCCTTGTCCTCATGATGTGGGCCCCTCCGATCCCAATCTGCCGGAGCAACGCCGTCTTTCGCGTGGCGGCCGGCGGCGGTAGAAGCGACCTCCGTTCAACGAAGGTGGCGGCGGCGGCGGCGGCGGCAGGCTCTACCCTCTTGGTGATCTTCTTCTTCTTCTTCTTTGGAACGTTGTTAGAGTTACCCACTTCAGCAAACTTCCTGAGCAGTTCGTCGGAACTTTTCTTTGTGACATGCTGAACCTTTTCATCAGTGTTCATTGCAATAACGTTGGAAATTAGATTTGTAACGAAGAATGTTGTTTCAATATGGTTGAGTTTTGATGAAAGGAAATTGGACCGTTGAGTGAAACAAATGATTGTGATTTATGGGTGGAAGAGGGAAGAAAATATAGCCGTTGGGATGTAATAACATGGGTCGGAACTCTCAAAAAATAATTTTATTAAACAAAAGTGATAATAGATCTACACTCCTAAAATTGTATAAACTATCTTCACGTTATTTATTTCAACTTTAATCCAGAATTACATTAATTTAACTAAAAATATTGAATGAGGTCCTATGAGTATCTCTAGGCTAGGATAACGAATACTTGGGAGTTATTTTGGATCAATTAAAAGAACCTTTTTATTAAAATGGTCTCACATCTTTAAGAAAAATTTAATTGCATATGTAAATAATTCCAAACAACTTACTCTAAAATAAAAAATAAAATAAAAATTAGTTAGAATAATAGGTTCTATCATATACAATAATGAAGTCTAAATAAAAAATTGATAGAAATTCTATAATTAAACTATATGTTGAAAGAATATTTTTATTATGTGTGTTCTTCTAGCAGGAGCTTTTAAAACTAAAATAAATGAAATGAAAATTGAAAAGAGAATAATATTATATAAATCTAATCGTCGCCAGTTTTCGTTCGGGGATGTAGCTCAAATGGTAGAGCGCCCGCTTTGCATGCGGGAGGTACGGGGTTCAATCCCCCGCATCTCCACTTTATTTTGGATTTTATTTCGTTTTTGTTGAAATATTTTTGAATGAGTATTTTATGTCTTTTTTTCTGCTTCTGTAATTTTGTTTTCTCACTTTATACACTAATGAGTGAATTATGTTGGATTATTGTAGCAAACAATCTCTCTCTATCTCTGTTCTTAATATAAATATACATTTTTAAGACTGAGTTAAATGATTTTTGTTAGAATCATGTACGTTAGATTAATAAATGTGTTAATTAAGAGTATTAATTAACAAATTAAAAAATAATTAATGTGATATGCTTTTCACATAATTTTTTTATTATAGTCCCAGTGAAAATAGTTATTATTTTATTTAATTTTTTAAAAATGCTGATTGCCACGTGTTTATTAAATTAATGAACGTTTTCCTTTACATTAAAGTTTTCTTATTTTAGTTTTAAATTGTATTGTTCATTAGAGGTTTTCTACTTTCAGAATGCACCCCTTTAAAATTAGAAATTTTAAGTTTTCGTTAAATTATTTTTATCATCATTTTATAAAGCGTTATTGAATTATTTGAATTTCAAAATTAAACAAAGACATAAAATTATAGAAAGAAAAAAAAAATTATCCAATAAGTGAATACATTAATCCATGGGAGCAGTGACCAGACTCTGAAAAAAAACAGTAACCAACGTGGAGTTGTGTTAGGAATGGTGAGGTTATGATTAGGAGAAAAAGAAAGTGAAATCGAAAATTATAGTAAAAAAATGAGACACCCAATTGGTGTTGTTTCTAAGTAGTAGTGTTTTTCAACTCACAATTGGCGAGTGATGACAAATTGAAGAAGCACTTCCACCATAAGAGACAACAAACCTTTCATTCATTCATTCACTCAATTCATTTCAAACAATGTCAATGGCTGCTTCAGCTTCTTCGCATGGCTGTATCTCGGCAATTGCCACGTGCATCCCATGCTCCTCTTCCAAATTCTCTTCTCAGTCTTCGTTGACACTGGCTGCACCCCAGAGAGCCTCAACCAGAAGAAGCTTCCGTGTGTGCAGAGCCATGGTTCAGCAAGCCGTTCAGGGTGCCCCTGCAGCGTACGCCAAGGAAATGGAACGCCTTTCCGCCAAAGAATCGCTTCTTCTCGCTGTGAGCCTCTTTTCCTTGAGTATATTCCCAATTTGCGTTTTCTGGGACCTACCCACTTGCTTTTGGGCCTTTGTTTTACTGTTTGTTTGTAAAGAAAAGAACTTGTTGCTGTTTTAGATTATGGGTATGGCTCTGTGCACCACCTTTTTTTCGTGTTTGTTTAGTTTTACTGTTTTAATTTTTGTTGGGAGGGGTACGAGGTTTTAAATTGTGGTTGGGGATGCTGTTTGATGCGATTTGTTGAAAAATGGGGTGTGGAGACCCTGAAAACCATGATGTTGTGGCTATAATTGTGGTTGCAGACGGTTTTTTGTGACATCGGTGGCATGAAATTATCAACATGTGTGGATACTGCATAGGTATACATCATGCACTGTGATTGGTTTGAGTTGGTGTTAGGGCCTAGGTTTGTGGACAATTTCCATCCTTTTATTTTGATTTCCAAACAAATGCTTGTCTTGTTTTTATATCTGTTTGTTATGTTAAGAAAACAAGGGGGAATTTTGTTGCTGTGCTAATGTGGGATAGTGGAAAATTTTATCTGTTATCTTTCTAAGGGAGGTTGCTGTGCATGTTAAAAAACCAGCATAGATATGTGCAATCTCAAGACACTTCAGGGGATTGTGGCTGTAAGTTACTCTAGATTCTATTAGTGCGTTGTGTCTGCAGATGAACCTGGTTACCTGCCAGAACGATGATAGACTTGATTTAAATATGAAAAGGAGTAATTTGCCTATGTCGTTTTTGCAATCTTTGAATTTGTACTCTTAACATACTCACACCGGAGACATCTTTTCAGTTTAAAGATGCAGGGGGTTTTGAGGCCTTAGTCGCTGGGAAGGCTACTGAATGGCAAAAGATTGACGTGAATGAAAGGATAACTGGTCTTGAGCGGCTTAATCCAACCCCTCGCCCCACAACGTAAGTGAATGAGATTATCCATGTCCATGCTTCTGTATTAGATGTTAATGCAATTTTGTGCTACAGGTCACCCTTCTTGGAGGGGCGTTGGAACTTTGAGTGGTTTGGTTCTGGAAGTCCAGGATTGTTTGCTGCTAGGGTTATATTTGAGTGAGTTTTCTCTTTGATTATTTGCTTTTATCTTGTCGATTATCATCTTGGGACTTCATACTGGTCTCTTTTGACTTATAAGAATGTAAAGTTTTTATATGGGAAATTAAGTTTTGATTGATCTCATTGTGTGCTTTTGTATCTGTGCAGAAACTTTCCTTCAAGTTTGGCTAATTTGTCAAAAATGGATGTTGTTATTAAGGATGGAAATGCAAAGATTACTGCAAACTTGACATTATTAAACTCGGTACACTTCTAAGTTGCAATTTTTTATGCATGTACAAATCTTAATTTGGCATTCACGAAGTGTTGATAGCTTCGGGTGTATTTTTCACCCTTTCCAATTTTCATGCACCAGTTATCCAGAAAAGCTAAGTTTAGATCATGACATACAAATGGTTTTATTTCACATCATAAACACTCACATAACTGCCCTTTGGCCTTTAAGTGTGGACAATGCGTAGGCCTACCTACCTTGTGCTGAAATTTAACATTTTATAAGAACAATGTAGACAGAAAATATAGATTCTAGACCATTTGGATTTTAAGGTTTGGCAGAAGGCATGAACAGCGAACAGCTGCATTATATTCTCTTATGTGAGTGTTATTCCATTGTAGCCATTTTTAGTATCTGCATGATGCTAAATGGTTCATTCCTATTCCTATACTAGAGAGTGGGGCATGCACTAGTGACCTGTCTATCAAAGTATAAAAGCTAGATTTGCTTGTTTATGGGAAGAGGGAAAATAGCAACAGAAGAATTGGAGAAACGATCTTGGTTGCAGTTATAATTAAACATTCTTATTTGATTTTTTTAATAAAATAGAATTACTGTAAACTTGTATTAATTTAAACAATTAGAGCGTGTTTGAATTAATGATTGTTTTTGTTGAACTTCAAAGCAACAGAAACTTGCTCACGTTTGGTGCCTCAGAATGTGAAATTTTGTGTTCGAAGGTGTAATTGAGAGAATCCAACGGATTCCCAAACATTCAATCAAACATGGAGAAGTGTTTACTAGTTGTACTTTTTCCTGTATATTTTTTAGACAAAAAAGTGTAAAAGTACCTTGAGTTGACATAAAATTGGGTGCACGAATAGAAGAGTATCTATTCAATAGAACTGTCATTTTCTGTTTACCATACTCTTATTTTAGGTCAGAAGCTAAAATTATTTTGTCCTTTTCATCCGGACACACATGAAGGAGGGTAATCTTGTGCTCAGTTGTAGTAAGTAAAACTAGTTTGGGAATTCAATTACACAACTTGAACTTCAAGTTAGTTTTAGTTGGTATTTTTCTTAAAAGCTATGATAATGCCTACATAACATATTATTGTACAATGTACACCATTTGTCGTGTTTAACCTTGTCTTTGTTGATTGTATTCTTGTGGGTATCATCCCATTATTGTATTTTGAATCAACTTTGTGATCAAGTGTAGATTGATAGTAAATTCCTTCTCTCAACCAAGTTATCTGTGGAGGGGCCACTTAGAATGAAAGAGGAGTATGTTGAAGGGGGTTTTGTGTCACCAACAATTATTGAAGAGAGGGTACCGGAACAGCTTAAAGGGGCACTTGGCCAGGCAGCTAATGCTTTCCAACAACTTCCTGCCCCTATACGTGACCCTGTTGCCAATGGGCTGAAAGTTCCTCTAAGTAAGCTATTGCTAATTTTCTATATTCATTCTTGACACAAGTGTTCTTGTAGATGTTGCACTATATTTTTGTTTCATTTCACTTTGCACTCCAATATAAGTATGATTGGAACATGAAACTGTATAGCCAATAGGTTGGGAAATACCTTATCTCTATGAAACTTGAACCATGTTTATGTTTCAGTCATTTCATTCAGATATTAAAAATTGTGTTATGCCACCCTTACTATCCATTTTTCTGCAGCTATTGCTTGTCGTTTTTCAATAATTAATGCCTTCTGAAATGGCGTATGTTGGTAGATGTCCACTATAACATTATTTGATTATTTCACTCCCAAAAAATATACATGCAGAAAGATAGGTTGATAACATGACTGTGATTAAGAAAATATATGTTAGAGGGAATTTGGGCAACAGCTGGGTGGTCCCATTTAGGGGTTGTTTTTCAGTTATAAACTGTGATGTAAACCATTTAATAACTATGAAATGGAAATGAATACCATTAGGTGGAGTTAGAATATTGTGTGAGGATTGTATTGCGAATTGCATCAATTGTCCTGTGATAAAAGTTAGATGAGTCAAGATACTGTCAAATTGTAACACTTGAGCTACTATACTTTTAAATAGAAGAGATGCGTTCTGACTATATTAACTATAACTTGGTCACTGTAGACCTCTCAAAATATCTAGAATGTGTATCATTCTCACAAGAAGTTCTTCCCTTGTTTTCATTCAATAAAGCTTTGACTTTTCTGGCTATTTCAGTCACCATGTCTACACAAATGTATATTCAACTTGCACTAGTATTCATATTTTGATGTGAAAACTCCATTCCCTTTTCTTGTGTACGAAGGTGGCAGCTTTCAAAGGCTCTTCATGATTTCATATCTCGATGAGGAGATACTCGTAAGTTTGACATACTTATTCTCAGTAGTCAATTTTTTATAAGTTTGATGCATGTGTGGACCGTTGTAGATGACAATGCTAATCTGAAATCTCAAATTTTTTATGCATACACTAAGAAGCATAGATTCAAGTCCTATTACAACTGATATAAATGTTATGGGTATATCGCCATATTTTGAAATAAGGAGATTTAAATATACATTGTCAAAGTTGTAATAAATGTGTACACTCTTGCATAACTGAAAAGCTTTTTCAAATGGAGTTCTGGATGTATTTTACTTGAATTGCCAAATTGGAGTGTGGTGAGGCATTCTTATAATGTGATTAAGAATAAGAGGCGTTTAAATATTTGATCAAACCATGAGTAACACATGCTTGGTTTCCTTCGTGAAAAAAGTAACACTTGCTAATTCACCTGAAAAAGAAAGTGGTTCATATTTAGTCTTAATAAATTGCTTAATGCAAGCCATCTATTGTGGACTCTTCAAAATCTGGTAGGGTTACTTTTCCTCAATAATATGACATTTTCATGACTAAAGCTGAGAGCCCAATGCAGCTCAGGGTTTATTCTCTCTTGAAAGGAAAGGCCTGAAGATAATGTTGTTTATTATCATTATCAAAATAGCTATGCTAGTTACACTTTCTTTTGTTTCTTTATATGTTTACTGTCACTAAAATTGTTCTTAATTTTTATAGCTTGATGAAAGTTTCTTAATTATAGAAACAGAAACTAATGTAAATTGCTTGTTACTTTCCAGCTGCTCTTCTAGTGTATTTCTGTGTCTATCTCTACTGATTGGGAAAGTGACAGTAACATGGAAGAAAATAAAAGAAAAAAAAGAGATATGATTCAAATGTTCTTCTTACTCTTCACTTTTTTGTTTTAACTGGTCTTTGAGTCAATTAAAGGGTAGTCCTAGATTGAATGCATATAATGCCATTTTTAGCTATAAATAACTAGATCAATTGTGGTTATATCTGAATGTTTATGTTGGTTTTGATGCCAGATAATAAGAAACACAGCTGGGATTCCTGAAGTTTTAACGAGGTTGGATGCTGCACCATCTTCCTTGGGAGATACTAGTCCAGAGTATGAAAGCTAGAACTTCTATATATACTTGGGAACTGAATTTTTGTCCCTCCTTACTCATGATGATGAGTCAAATTTCTCTGGAAACTCCTTTTACTTTTTCTACAGAGGGTAGAAATGTGAATATGGGTTGAAGCTGACACAAATTCTTACAAAACCTTGGATTTCATTCTTTGTTTCACAACAAAGTGGCTCTTTGATGTAGAAATTATATAATGCTACTCATACAACCATCATTGGTGAAATGAAAAATATCTGCCTTTGATCCAATTCTATAGCAATTCTGGCATTAGTTTTTGTTAATTTTTCAATTTTTCTGGCTGGTGCATCCAATTGGGTCAATGTCAATGATTCTAGAAAAGAAAGAAAATAAAAGCATACAGTTTGGGATTGACATTTATTTTGGTTATCTTTTCTTTATAGTTGTCAAAATGAATTAGAATCCGTGAACCAATTCTGTCCACCACAGGTTCAGGTCGGGTTGGGTTAAATTATTTGTACAAATTTCAGTATAGGTTAATTTTTTATTTTTGACCTGACTGTTGAACTTTGCATTTGGGTTGGTGGAGTTGTATTTTATGATTTTGGTTTGTATTTTGAGTTTAACACCATTTTAAATTGAATTGAAGTTTATTTAGATTTTAATCAGAATTATAATTTAGTTTTTTTTTCTTGGATTGAAGAAAAAAATTGTATTTCTTCTTTTAAGTGAGTCAATGAGTCAATCTGTTTAACTCACCATCCTGTGGTGGGCTGAATCGGATTTAAATTTTTTTGACTCACTAATAAGTGAATCGGTTTAGGTTCACTCACTAGTGACTAATCTGTGGTAGACTGAGTTGGGTGATTCATTTTGAATGCTCTACTTTTCTTCATAACATATTTCTTGCGGCACTCTTCCAAAAGTCATCTCACCCTCTTAAATTTTCAAAATTCTCAAACAAAAATTTTACATGAACACTATTTTTCGTATACTTTTTCTGATTACCAAGTTCATGATATCTTAGACCTGTGGGACCTAAATAACCATGGGACATGTAATCTAGAAACAAGAGGGTATTATGAAATATTTCAATAAACATATTAACATAAACTAAAAATCTACATGCTGCAATGATACTTTTAATGTGTTATAGAAGAGATATCCTGAAACACTTTATACATACTTGAAAACACTCGTTTCAGAAACAAAATATCTTGTGGATTGTATATTTTGCAATACATTAAAAAATGTTTCATGCAAAAGAAGTTGTATATTCAAGTTAAGTAAGTAGCAGAAATGGAGGCAGGTCAATGGCTGTGTTTTATGAGAAAAGAATCAAAAGTCATTCAGTGGTGTATGAAAGCTTTAAAGGTGTGAAATCAAAGACTATTATTAGGTTTCAGAAATTAACATTTTGTAAAGAGTAATAATGTTTATTTTTTTTAACCTGAAACTTCCAAAGAAGACCGTCATCTTTAGAAGAAGGAGCAGGTATGTTCTGAGTAGAAAGTTGAATTCACAAGATCTACCAATAAGATGTAATTTGTTTTGTTCTTAATTATATAACTTTTGTTAATTCTTTAATTAATGTTTTACTCGGTTTATTATTGCAATTTTGGGAACGTAATATAATGTAATGAATTAAATCATCAAATTGCATTAAAAAGTTATAAATTTAGTGAAATTAAATTGATTTATTTGCTGATAAAAAAATTATTTGGACACATTTTTACAGCAACAATCCCTATGTAAACGCTATTGATGTTTCAAAAGATTTTTTGTAGAATGAAGTTAAGAGTTGATTATTTAAAAAACAACGACTTTTAAAAGAAAGGTAGCATATGTTGTCTGCCATTAATTTCAATAATGTTAACACTTTGGAACTTAATCTGGACAGTAGAATACAATAAACCCTGCAAATATTTAATCACACAATTGACAATAAATAATTAAATATATCACCTAACTTATTGACTTCGATCCACCTCTTTTAGAGGTCAACCTATTATGTTATGGTTACCATTTTTTCAATTTTTTTTCCCAATAAAAGATATCATCGATCGTGCCTTATTGCTGTTAAAATTTCATCAGGAGTTCTAATCATGATTAGGAGGCTCTTAATTAACTACTTATTGTTCAGTTTTATAATCAAGTCCACGGTTAGACAACTTAAACCAGTCAATCATTAATATTTTTTTTTTATAAATAAAACGTTTTCATAATATTTTTAACTTTACATATATTTTTAAGCTTAATTGATTCAATTTGTTAAAAAATGTTAGTGATGATGAATAATAATCTATATCAATATATTATAATAAAAAATCTAAAATAAATAAAGTGATATAAGTACATACAATTTTATTTTTCATAAATAAATAATGAATAGTATATATAGTCATGTATTGTTTATTAGTTGAAGTAAAGAACATTTTAATACATATTTTTATTTCAACTTTTTAAGGTATATTTTAAAGATAAAATCGTGATAAATGTTTTAAATTTCAAGATGAATAATATATTAGACACGATGATTAATCATAAAGATATTATCTTAAGAAACTTGAAATTGAAACAATATTATATATGAAATTGATAAAAGAAAAAAAGATTACACCTGCTCCTACCTTAGAAGCTTAAGCAAAAGATACATGTTTTAAACGAAACATCTTTAGTCAAATTTAATATTAATAATGTTTTGGATTGTCCACATGTTCTAGTTGTTACTCTAATTACATGTCTCCAACCAATATATGTAAAAATCTTAACCTAATTAACCAATTTACAAGTCACCGTTTTATATTTATAAACATAGTACTTTTTCTTCTTTCTCAATAGACATCACTTTCTCTATTTAAAGATATGATGAATTTTCTTATGAAGTTCCTTGTTTAGAAAGCATAGCAATGTGATGTCCAAAATTTACTTTCAAAATTTTGCTATGAGCACCAATAAAGTTTGTTTAGTTCAACATACTTTTTAATATATATTATCAATTTTAAATATTTTTTAAAAAGTAAGTGCTTTTAATAATTAAATTTTAAGTATGGACATATATTAATGATTTAATTTAGGAGAGAAAATCAGAAAAAAAAAATCAATCTAAACTAACTAAAATTAGCTTTTAATTTTTTTAACTTGTACAAAATTAACTTTATTTTATAAAAAATATTTTATTTTTAAGTTTCTTTTATAAAATTGTTTAAAAATTTATATTTATCCAAAAAATAAGATGGGATTGATAAATACTTTGACTTCTATATTATATATATATATATATATATATATATATATATATATATATATATATATATATATTTATATATATATAT